>Ga0316363_10000191_pt1 | contig 98101 bp, 81 predicted proteins | sample Sb_taG_3_FD_200459 | JGI IMG/M metagenome (GOLD analysis project Ga0316363, IMG submission 200459) | Peat soil microbial communities from Weissenstadt, Germany - Sb_50d_a_PC metaG (v2) (version 2) | ecosystem: Environmental > Terrestrial > Soil > Wetlands > Peat | place: Germany: Weissenstadt...
ATCTGAAAACCGGTGCTCGCAACCGCCTGCGCTCCATGCAGCGTCGCCCGACCTTGATCCGTGCCTTCTGGACTCAAGCCGAACTGCCGCTCTGAATGTGTCAGGCATTTATGCAAGTCTCAATAGGTCCGACAAGCTGCTAGGCCCGAGGAGACGGTGGGATGTTCTGATTCATTCGAAATTGGTTCCGAGGGTCATATTTTGCCTTGATTGCTTGCAAACGCTTGAACGCTTCGGGGTTGTACGCGTCCATGACACGCTTTGCGCCCTCGTCGGCAATAAAGTTCACGTAGACCTTGCCGGTACTGTGGACCTTCATCGCGTCGAAAAACTCCTGGCTCCACGCGAGATGCTGCGCCGTCTCATCCGCTTTGGCCCACCGTGTCTGAATCACAAGCGCATATTTCGACTTCCTATAGCCGAACGCAGTCGCGTCCTCATCGACGCGTGCCACGGCGCCGCCCAGGTTTATAAGCTTCACATCCGTCGCGGGTGAGGTCACCTTAGAGACGTATTCAAGCATTGTCTGTGCTGCGCCATCGGTGAGTTCCGGCAAGTAGTGCCCTATCCATTGGTTGTGAAAACCATTGCCCCAACTCGGGTCGAGGGCTTTCTGCCAGTCCGAGTAGGCACGGCGCTTCACTAGATCGATGAGTGGTCGTCCAAACTGACGAAGCGGTGCCAACGCCTTGTCGCCATCCTCGTCCGCGCTGGCATAGCAAGCAGCGATCGTTGCCACCAGTCGACCGTGCATTTCGGTCGGAAGTAACGGAGAGGCTGGCGCCTTGCGCATCATCAGCCAGACGCAAACATCGTCTGGTGCGTGATCATTGAAATCGCGAACGAACGAGGCCACCTTGGGAAGATCTTCGAGCGGGTGGAAAACTAACCCGGCAAGCACATCTGACACGGGCGCGAGGCGAAACTCAAAATTGGATATGATCCCGAAATTGCCACCACCACCGCGAATGGCCCAGTACAAGTCTGAGTGACTCGTTTTAGACGCTTCGACAATCCGACCATCGGCTGTCACCACTTTGGCCGAGATAAGATTGTCACACCCCAGACCCAGCTTGCGGTGCAACCAACCCATGCCCCCACCCAGTGTGTAGCCTCCCACGCCAACCATGGAAATGATGGGGCCGGTCGAAGCAAGCCCGAATTTGTGGGTCGCGCCGTCAAAGTCGGCGAAGGTTGCACCGCCACCGACCCGGGCTGTTCTGGCGCTCTGATCGACCTGAACGTCCCTGAGCCGAGTCAAATCGATGGTCAAGCCGCCGTCGTTTATTGCAAAACCGACGGCGTTATGCCCGCCGGCGCGTACGGAGACCAGCGCATTGTGCCGTCGTGCAAAGCGTACGGAGCGTACGATGTCATCGGCGTCGGCGCAGCGAATGATAATGGCCGGCCGCCGATCGATTGCGGCATTCCAGATGTGCCGAGCCGCGTCATAGTCCGGTAGGCCGTCGACCAGGAAGTCGCCTTTGAGACCCTTTTTCAATTCAGTGACGGCCGAGTTGTCAACGGCGATGGTGCTGCCGTCCAATGTCTTTAGGCTCGTTGCCGCGGAATCGGCGCGAGCGACGCCAGTCCGGTAGGTTGCTGCGCCAGCGAGGATGGCGGCCGCGCCGCCGACGAATTCACGTCTCCCCATCGTGCGGTTGCTTACACCTGTCGGTTGATTGGTCTTTTCTGAGCGTACTTTCTTCATCGTCGTCTCCCTAACGATCGTGGTGTAAGTAGGCTGTCATTGCAAAGAGCGCCACCTGCATTGGTCAAAGGGGATCACTCCGCAGGACCTTACTCTCGTATTTAGGGAAAAAAAACCACCCCCTATTTGCTAAGGGACTTTGAGCTGTCAAGGCCTTACTGGCCAACCCGGCAGCCAATGCCGCCATGCTGACGACCTCATTCGACACGGTTACACACGGTAGCGGATTCTTTGCCGTGACCAATTCGAATGGCGGCTTCCGGGAAGCCAGTTTGACGTGCTGAACTTCCGGTTTTGGCTGAAAGTGTCTGTTGTCTCTCCGGCGCATCGACCGCCTAAGTTCATTTGCTGTGCCTCGCAGCGCGCGTCCGTTTGTTCTGCGCTTTGGCCTGGCGCAGTAACTGATTCCAGTCATCCGGCGGATTACCGCTCTTAAGCATACGGCGAAACGTGCGATAGGCGTCGGAATCGCTCTCGTACGCGCGCTTCGTATCTTCGTCGTTGACCCAGGCGTAAATGATGATGCGGCTCTCGCGGTGATAGCGAAAGAACAGCCGATACTGTTGGAAGAACTTCGCCCGGAACCAGTGCTTGTACTCATCCCCGAGCGCTGCGCCTTGTCTAAACTCCGGGCGCGTCGGGTCCTCCGGTATGATCTCGAAGGCGAGCTTTACGATGGCGGTCAGCCGCTTGGTGGGATTCTTAGCGGTGTACCCCTTCGGATCCTTCGCGCGTAGGCGTTCGACGTGAGCGACCAGCGATTCAAAGGAGTCGAGAAACTGTGGATGCGCAAAGATCAACCAGCCCTTGATGAGCAACGGCGAGTCAGCCGCAGCGCTCGTCATTCGTCCTCGGGCTGGAGCGGTGTATTTAAGTCAACCTTGACGCCCTTGACCAGCGATCGGGCGCGGCGCACGAGGGCGAGGTTGATGCCTCTTATCTGACTCGGACGTGCTTCCATGTCGCGCGCCAGGAAGGCCAGGAACTTTCCGACCACCGGATCGCTCTCCTCCCCAGCCTCGGCGCGGGTCAATAGTACTGCGCCATCCGCTCTTACCACATATCGAATCCTGTCGCGCTTGCGCAATTTGAGCGTGCGACGTATGGCATCCGGTACCGTCGTTTGGTAGCGGTCGGTCAGCGTAGATTCAATTTCCAACGAGGCCATACGAGGATTTCCGCGAACATGAGGCAGCGCGGATGGTAATGCAAACGCATTGTCAATGCAAGACCTTGCGGGCTCCGGATGATGGATCGGCGTCGCGGTGAAACAGAACTACTCTCCTGCCGGCATTGCATTCAGGCCGGCGAGTTTTTCCAGCATCGCTGAGCGGATGAATTTAAAGTACGAGCGTTCGATCATTCGAAGACTAGTGCCTGTCTGAGCGGCAACCGTAAGCGGATCCACACCGTAGAGCTGCAAAAACTCGCTAATCCGAGCGTGCCGGAAACTATAGGCAGAGGCCTCAGTCGGGACACGCATCTCCCTCTGGGCGCTCTTGTTGTGCACAGCGATTGCCGAGCGAACCTCCTCAGCCCAAATGTCGCGACGCCACGGTTTCCCCTCAGCTGCCGTGAAAAGCCGATCAGTCGGGGACTTCCCATTCGCCCATGACCTGAAGGACGCGACCCCGTCCTTATCGAGGACCACATACCTCGAGCGCAGTTTCGGCGGACGTCCCTTTCGATGCGAAAGCCTCAGGCGCTCTCCATCGAAGTCTGCAGCCGCCGTCTCCGCGAGTGCCTTCGGACGAGCACCCGAGAGTTCAAGGCCACGCAGGAAAGCAGCTGCTTCTGGCGATGCTGAATCTATGACGCCTTTTCGCTGGGCCGGCGAAAGTAATACCGCAGTTTCGGACTCATCGTCCGCCAGAGCCTCAATGCGCCACGCCGCCGGACTCCCGATATGTCCAAGACCATGCGCCCGATTCAGGCCTGCGGTTACGGCGCGCACGAATCGATTTACGGTCCGCGGTAATCGTCCAGGCTTGAGCTGATCGCGCCAATCCAAGAAATCGTCTTTCGTTGCTCCCTCAAGTTGCAGTGCGGCGAGAGGATCTTTGTACCGCTTGTCCTTGCGATCGAACCCGAGCGCTGTCTTAAATTGGCCCTCGGCTTTCTTAGCTGCCTCCCCGCGGCCATGGCGTCGCAAGTCAGTCAGGTAGCTCTCCAGGCCGGCGATAACTGTACCTCTCTTTATGGCGCGAACCGGTGAGCCGGTGAGCTGGGCGAGCCAATCCTCCGCCCGCCTTTTGGCCTTGTCGAATTCGAGCGCTTCGCCAAGCGCGTGGTGCTGCTGCTTTTTGTCTCGCCCGCGGAAGCGAGCGAGCCACGTGTCCGGACCTCGTCGAAATCCCAGGTAGGCGCCTGCAGCGAGCCGCTGCCAGTACGGCTCGCGCCTCGGCGCCAGGCGATCGCGGGCGCGCTTGCGAGACAGATCTGCCATGGGTAGAAAGCTATCTGTACGGAACGGTACGGAAAGTCTACCGGAGATGGCTATGGACAACGGTGGAATAAAAGCCTACAAATAACCCAATTGCCATAATGGTATGGACAGCGATGGATTGGGGACCGGCCCTGCTAAGGGTGTAACGGTCAAAAGCCCTTCGAGGGTTCGAATCCCTCTCTCCTGCCATTATCTTTCCTTGTCTTTCCGCAACTTGCGCTCGGTCTGGCATGTCCTGGTGGCATTGTGGTGGCAAATCCAAGGGCCTGGAGGGGATCCGTGCCAGTTTGCACGATCTGCGGTCCGACGCTCTGCAGAACCACATTCGGTACGACGAGTCCACGCGCACCCGACTCCATCGCGCGCTTAATCGCCTCGATATCCTCCGTCTTCGCCCCTTCGGTCCACGCTGCATAGACCGCCAACATCGTTTGCAGGCTGTGACCATGTTGCTCGGCGACCCGGAGGGGATTGTTGCCGAGGATCAGATTCCAGCTGACCGAGGAGTGTCCGGCACATGACCACATTGCTAATTCCGCAATGCTTTAGAACACGGGAGCATCCAACAGAACCTATCACGACTCGGGTCGAAACCCCGTGGTTGATGCTGATTTACTGCGCGCTCAGGCTACTTCCCACCCCGATGTCCCTGGCGGATGTCGGTATCGGCTGCTGCCGTTGCTTTGATATAACAACACGGCGCAGCGAGACAGTCCGCGGGTGCAGGAGTCGATGGTGAGTCCACTGACCGTGAGTCCGCTCATTCTTGGCGGCCACACATTCATCAGCCAGCTCGGAAACGACCCGCCGGCCTCAGAGCAGCAGCAGCGCTTGATCGTCGAATCGTGCCTGGATCTGGGCATTCGATGGTTCGACACGACATATCAGCCTGAGCGCGTAGCCCTCGGCAAGGTGCTGCATTCACTCGGCCGGCGCGGCGAGGCGACGATCCTGGCCTGGAATTTCTTCACCGATTTCACGTCAGATGATCCGGTGGGCGGGCCGGGCTGCTACGTCCCCGCGCACATCGACACAATCCTGGAGCAGCTGCAGACGTCCTACGTTGACTGCCTGGTCATGGTGCCTTCGGACCACGCCGAGCAGAACCAACGGCAGCAGGAGTTGCTGCTGGACTGGCAGAGGCGGGGCTACGTGCGGTCGCTCGGGCTCTGGATCTCGGATCCGGCGATCATCGAATACAATCGAAGCAGCAATCCGTTTCGATACGCGATCCGACCCTGCAACATCGCGACCGACGAGGCCCCTGCCGTGTTCGCTGCTTGCAAGATGGCCGGATGGGAGACGCTCGCGACGTCGCCATTCTTCCGGGGATGGGAGCTGGACCGGATGGTCGCGGAAGCGAGCGCGTGCGCGCTGGGACCGGTCGAGACGCTACGATCGATGCTCGCGGACCTAATGTTGCGGTTTACCTTGTTTCAGCCGGCCGTGGACCGCGTCATCGTCGCTATGCGAAAACCCGACTGGATCCGCCGGAATCTGGAAAGCGTGTCCCGGGGTCCGCTCACGCCTGAGGAGCATGGGCTGCTGCGAAGGCTTGCGGCCCGTCGCAACCGCTGGTGGCGGCGCGGACTTCGCCGGTTGCGGAATGCGGCGCGCAGGGTGGTACCGGGACACTGACGGCCGTTCGCGGCCGGCACCGCGTCGCCTAGTGACTCTGACGGCTGCCGACGATCCTGGCGGGAACACCCAAGGCGATGCTGTACGGGCCGATGTTCTTCGTCACGACGGATCCGGCTCCGATCACCGAACCGCCCCCGATATGCACTCCATCGAGGATGCGGCAACCAGAGCCGATCCAAACGTCCTCGCCGATCACGATGCCCTTTTTCGTCAGTGGCTGCGTGTTCATTGGCACATCGATGCGCTCAAAGCCGTGATTGGCCGGGATGATCACCGTGTGCGCCCCGATCATGGTGTTGCGGCCGATGGTGAGGCCGCCATGCCCATAGAGCACACAGTACGGCCCGACGTAGGCGTTCGCCGCGATCTCAATGGCGCCGCCATAGGTGGCGACGATGACGCCATCCGAAATGATAACGCCGCCGGCGATGACGATTCGTCCGCCAGGGGATCGGCCGTCGCAGGCAGTCTGGATCAGCGCGCTCTTGGCTATATACGCCGAGGCAGCGATCCGGATCCCGCGCCGCGTATTCAGCCACCGGACGCGGACCCGCCGCCGAATTCTCTGCGCCAGATTGCCACGCGCTGTCATCGCTGCGGCGAAGTCAACATCCGCAGACAATCCAGCAACGCTTCGACCTCATGGGAGGCGTCCTTCCAGGCGCTGGCCTTTGGCCGTTTGCGTGCCTCGGGGTTGGTGTCGAGCCCGGCGGAAAGCCAGCCGCCGCGCTTGGCATCGATCAGATAGCCCTTTGCGTACTGCCACAGACGCTCGAAATGCGATGCATAATCGATCCGGTCATCCGGATGCAGTCCTGCCATCGCCAGGAGCGCTCTCAGCCCATCGGCCTGGGCCCACCACACCTTGTCGCGCACGAACACGACGGTCTCTTCCAGGCGCACTGGGCCGAGGCTCGATCCGGCCAGATGAAATCCCCCTTGGTCGCGATCCCAGGCGATGCGCAACATCGTATCGACCATGGACTTGGCAGTGGACCCGGTGGTCGCGTCCAGGGTGCCGAACAGGGCTTCGGAGGCTGCGAGCAGGATGATCGCGCTGCGCAGAATCTGCCCGTAACGCACGACGTCGGGTAGCGGCGTCCAGTCCGGATTGGCAAACATATGCATTAGGCCGGGAGCGACGACCAGACGGTCGCGCACGATGCCCAGCACTTCCTCGAGCCGCTGTCGAACCAGTGGGTCGGGCCAGATGCGATAAAGATCGGCGAACGCCTTCAGCAGATCCGAATTGGTGTTGGCGTCCTTGCAGCCGATGGGCATCCCTATCGAATCGCGATACTCGCCCGCCGGCCAGTGTCCCTGGTCGGCAGCGAGAATCGGCGCGCCTTCCCGCGTATAGAACACGAAATACCCGCCGTGCTCATCGTCATGGGCGTGCTCATCCATCCACGCGAAGGCCAGCTTGGCGAGCTCCAGGCACGCCGGATCGCTCGTGATGTCGTAGCACGCGACACAGGCGGAGATCGCATAGGCCGTGCCGTGTCCATGCTTGGTCGCGCCTTCGAGCGGGTCACCGGACCGGGTCAGAAGGTGAAACCAACCGCCCAGGCTTCGGTCCCACATGCGCTCCCTCAGGTAGGCGAAGCCATGCGCGGCCGTTTCACGCAGGAATGCAAGCTCGGGTGAATGCGCTGCGGCCCGGGCAGCGGCGATCGTCTGCCGCGCCTGGTACTCGAGCATCTTGTCGTTCGATCCGCGGGGCTTCCATCGATGGTCGAAGTCACATAGAAACCCGCCGTGCTGTCGATCAACGCTGCGCGGGAACCAGGCCGCGGCCAGGCGGCGCAGCTCCTGATCGAACTCGCGGCGGAGGTTCATCAAGTGGATGGATGAGCTCATGGCTGCGCTCGTCAGAGCCTGAAGGCCAATCCGTTGCTGCCCTGGACGCCCACCGCGCCGGGGCCAAAGTCGAAGAACTTCAGCCCCGCGCGGATCTCGGCTTCCCGACGCCGCAGCAGTCCCTGGGAGATCGACAGCGTCGACGCGAGCATACGATGATGCCCCTCATGCCACGAATTGTGGCCGTGGCTCACATAGACGAACAGATACGGCATGCGCGCAAGATAGCCGAATCGACCGCGCTGTTTCAGCGCCAGCGCGATCCGCAGGTCCTCGCCCAGCTGCGCCTCGGAGCCTGCGGTCGGATAGTCAATCGGAACCGAGCGCCTGACCATCAACGTGCCCGGGTGCCCACCGGCTTCCGTGGCGCGCCAATTGAGGCCGTATAACGAGCGTGTTTGCGGGAAGTACTGGACCACGTCCTGGAGCAATACGGCCTCGTGATTACCCTCGAGCATATGCGTCAACTGCCGCGCGAGCCGCTCCGGATGGCTGCAATCATCATCGTCCCACTGGCGCAGGAAGTCCCCGCGGGCGGCTGCGACGCTGATGTTGCGCAGCTGGCCGAGGCTGAGTGGGCCGGCTGGGGCCACGATGCGGATGTCGCTGCGATTGAGCGATCCGATGTAGTCGAGCAGCGCGTCGCGACCACTGGTGACGCCACCGTCGACCACTACGACCAGCTCCTTGCGCAGCAGGGTCTGGCGGCAGTAGGCCGCGATGCTGCGCCTGACGAAGTCGAGCCGTTCGGGCACGGACAGCGTTAGCATCAGACAACTGACCATGCCGCCGCCGAGCTGCGTGTCGCTTGCCACTGGGAGCATCCTGCCGGTGTATCGGGCCGAACTCCGGTGAACTTTGCCAAACACGCAGGTCTCATTCATTGTCCGCCGATGCTGACGGTTGCGCGAACTGGCAAGCCATTGTGCCGCGGGAACGCTGCCAAGGCGCACCCGATTTTACAGATCGCGGGACACACGCCGCGGGGCTTGCCGTACGATCGCCCAGCATCGGCAGGGTCGAAAAGCAAAGTCCGCCCTGGAGAAAGGGTAACCATCGGGATGGCGGTTTCGTCTTCGCCTCCGGTCCCCTGTCGAAAGAGCTCATCCCCAGCGTGCAGGTGATTTCAGAGATCGGAACCGTGGTCCAACGCCTTCTGACATCGCAGGTCAATCCGTCGGACACGGGTTGCCTCAGTCAGCCGCCGCTGGAAATGGCGGTAGTTTGTCGACGTCTCGCGGATCGTGCTGAATGATCACCAGCGCTTTCAGGTTGCGGGCGATCTGCTTGAACCGGTCCAGTGAGGCGAGCGTGTCCGCGCGACTCGTGTTCCAGGTGGGCACCTGGTTGTTCTCGTAGTTCTCCCGGAAGTGAGTCAGATCGCCAGTGAGCAGCACATTGCCCGTCTTCCCAAGGCGAACCAGCAGGGAGTGATGTCCAGGCGTATGACCGGGTGTGTTCAGCATGACGACCGTACCATCACCGAAGACGTCCTTCTGGTCCCCGGTCAGCGCCTCGAACTTGCCACCTTGCGATAACCAGTGGGTAAAGGGCGCGCGCCAGTTCGAGGCCGTCGCTGCATCCATGCCGCTGGGGGGATTGGCCGCGGTCAGTGCGTCCCAGTCACCCTTGCCGATGAGCAGTTTCGACTGCGGGAACGCTCCGAGCTGTCCGGTGTGGTCCATGTGGTAGTGGCTGATGCCAACGTACGCGATGTCATCCGGACGCAGTTTGAGCACGCGAAGCTGGTCGACCAGACTCAGCTTGGGACTTGCGGGACCTTGTCCTAGCGGGTTTCCGGTGTCCCACAGCATGTAATCGGAGCCGTGCCGGATCAGGTAGCAGCTGTAAGTGAGCCTGAACTTGAAATCGGAGTACGCGTAGGTGTCCGAAAAAGTGGATACGTCGTGGGCCGCTGGATCTTCTCCGCAGGCGAGGCGAGTCAGGGTAACCGTGGTCGCAGATTGGGCAGAAGATGCCACGAGGCACGCTGCGATTGCCACGATCCAGGCTGAAAAATTGCGCGCAGCCCCGCCCATTCGCATGGACGCCATCCCCTATTGTGTCTCATCTGGATCATGCCACCGCGTCGGTGAGGACGGTCGGCGCTGGCGGCAGGTGTCCTGGCAGCTTAACGGGAGGTCCCCAAGCGCGCGCTACCTGGGTGCGGAAGCCGGCGGTCGGCCCGGCTATTTGGCGATACTGGCCCGTTCTCTGGTGGCAAATCCGGGGTTTCGAGGGGACACGTGGGGACCAGAACTCCGGTGATTACAGTAAGTTACTGATCTGACTGGCGCTTCCTCCGGGTTCGAATCCCTCTCTCTCCGCCATTACATTCGCTTATTTTTCCGCGCCTTGCGCTGCAGCGGTGCGTCGCCAGTGCCAAATCAGTGCCAAATTCCCGGGAAGCCAGGGGAACTGGCGCCGTGGTGTGCGCGCTACGCGGGGGTTGAAGCGGGCGCGATTCCATCGCGCGTTTGATCGCCGCGATGTCGCATTCTTTCGTGCCTTCGGTCCACGCGGCATAGACGTCGAGCATCGTCTGCACACTGTGACCGTGCTGCTTGGCAACCCACAGCGGATTCTTGCCGATCATCAGATTCCAACTCACTGACGAGTGTCGTGCGTTGTACGGTTCGCGATAGCGTCCCTTCAACGTGATCTGCAGAGTGCGTTTCCAGCGTACCCAGGGATACTGGAGGTTGCGGATCGGATCGCCGTTGCCCTTGAAGAACAGTTTCCCATGCTTGATCAGGCCCGCGAGCGTCATTCGGGCGCGTAGCGCCAATTGCCGCTTGAGCACCTCCAGCGCGCGCGGGCACAGTTCGATCAGACGATCCTCACCGGTCTTGGTGCGATCCTTATCGCGCGCCATGACGCGCGCTCTGGTGACACTGAGCTTGCCCTGAGCGACATCGCAGTCGGACACGAGCAGCGCAATCTGCTCTGAGGGCCGCAGTCCCCTGAAGAATCGAAACTCATCGAAGTTGCCCTGCGCCTCGCCCCAGTCGCGATGAATCGCAGCGATCAGTGTCTCGGCTTCCTGAATGATGAAAGGACCGATGACGGGACGGTCTTTCTTCGTGAGCCGGAAACACCGCAAGCCGGCAGCGGGGTTGTGCTTCTCAGGATGGTCCTTGTAACCGTAGTCAAACGCACAGCCCAGCGCGCTCACGACGTTGTTGTAGGTCTTTTTCTTGAAGCGCCCGGCATCCGCGATCCTGACCAGTGTCGAGTACTTCACGCGCTCGAAGATCTCGGCGCCGAGTTTCGGTCGCCACACCGCGTCGAGTATTTTGCGGTAGCCGTCGACGGTCGCAAAGGCGAGGTCGTGTTTCGCCAAGCGCGACTCTGCGTGCGCCATGAACTCATCGAACACCTGATTGCAGGTGCGCCTCCCGACTGCGCCATCAATCTGATCGACATTCCGAAAGTCGGGAAACTCTTCGGCGAAGGAAAACGTTGCGTCGGCAATACGCGCCTTAATGTCGTCGAGCTGCTTGCGGGCACGCCGCAGATTCGCTTCGGTCGGCGCGCGCTCCAGCGTGGGCCGATAGCGAACGCCGTCGAACTCGGAATCGAACTGGATTCGATTCGAGCCCCTGCGCGTCACGCCGCCCGTTACGGACCTTCGACCCGTCGGTAATATCCTTGAACATCGATCAGTACGCGGCCGTCGGGCGCGCGCTTCCATACTTTTCCCTCGGGCCAATCGCCGCGTTCGATTTTACGCTCCATCGCCTTGACGGAGTAACCGGTCATTGCATTGGCGAGGGGTAGCAATACATAGCGCGCCGACGCCACGACGTGCGCGCTCAACGCCAGGTCCAACGAAGGTGGCTTTCCGTTCACCCGTTTTTGAACGTGCAAGGTTCCTTGAGGAAATGGTGGCCGCCGTGTGGGGGGCCCCGATCCGGAGTCGTCGCTGTTCATGACTTTCCGTACTCATGATTTGCCGTTCCAGTCGTTCAGGGGCGAAATGTCACTGAGTACGAATTGTTCCTGAAGGGCGCAAGAGATGGCAGCCTGGGTTTTGGGCTGTTCATCGCCAATACTCGAACGACGGTGGCTACCCGAGAGGTCAGGTAAGCCGCGAAACGCCGCTTCGACGCAGTTTCTGGCCTATAAGCCCCGAAACTTGTCTACCCTGGCGGCGTTACGCCCGCTCGCGCGGTAACTGGATTCGTCAGGTACTCAACTTCCCCAGCGGCACGTAAAATTGACCCGCCATGCATGACGTCAAACTCCTCGATTCTCTGCACAACGCCAGCAGCCTGGAACTGTTTCGGTTGAGCATGCTGATCGAGAAACTACTCGCCGATCCAAAACGCATCATCGCCATACGCAAGCACCTTATCCTGGGCCAAGCGGTCAGGTACTTTGATTTCCAGAAGGGGGAGCTGCAAGAGGGACGCATCACCGCCATGGGCGATCGGCAGGTCACGATCCAGGAGCAAGGCTCCCGCAGGGCTTGGAAATTGCCGTATGCCGCCATCGAACCCGCCGCCAAGTCAGAACCTGGGCCCCGCCCGATCCCCCAGGCTGCGGCACCGGTGCGCGGCGACTTTCATCGGGGCGATCAGGTGTCATTTGAGGATCGGTATCTGCGCACCCATATTGGTCACATCGTGCGGATCAATTTGCGCACGGCCACCGTGGAGGCGGAGGGCACGAGCTGGCGTGTATCGTTCGCGCTGCTGCGCCCAGTCATCGACGCTCGGTAACTGCCCGAACCGCCGCGAGCCGTAGCCAGATGTCGCGGCTCGGTAATCATGTCCTCGCCTTATCGCCACGCGTTGCCGCCAAGCGAGCCGGGCATCGGCGTGTGCGTCGTGTTGACCTCATGCTGACGGCGACGACCGGCAGCTCTTGAGAATCCAAATTAGTTGGCGTGCTTCGCCCGCGCCCCGTCGAGATCTCCGTGTTTCGTAAGCTCGACGCACCACGAGTAGTAGCCCGACGGGATACCGGGACCCAGTTTCACCGCCTTGGCATAGCGCACCTGCACACACGCCCAATCACCGCGCATATCGAGTAGGTCGCCCCGGAATCGGTCGCCGTCACAAGCTCCTCCGAGGGTTCGGGAACTCGTCTATCCGATTGCCAATATCACCAACAGATCTGCGTACCGCTTACTTGGAGGCAAGATACTCGGCCACCGAAGCGATCTCATCATCGGCTAAGTTAGCGGCGACGCCCTGCATGATGGCGTTTTCGCGCAGCAGACCGCGAAAGTACTGTAGTTGCAATACAAGATAGTCTCGATGCTGGCCGGCCAGCCGTGGAAATGTGTTGTCTCCCTGGCCCTCGGCGTTGGGACCGTGGCAGGTACTGCAAGCGATAACGCCACGCTCCGGCACTCCGTTTTCGTAGATCAACTTGCCCTTCTCCGCTAAGGCGGGGTTGCTCGACACCTGGCCTCTCACGGGTGGCTGGCTCGCGAAGTACTGTGCGAGGCCTTCGATTTGATCATCGGAAAGAGCTTGGGCTATCCCCCACATAAAGGCTCGCGCATGGGGATCGCTGCGGCCACGCTGCCGAAATAGTTTTAATTGGGCCTCGATGTAGCTTGTTTGCTGAGCAGCCAGATTCGGGAAGAGCGGCGAGATGCTGACTCCGGTATCACCATGGCACTTGGAACACGCGTTGCTGGCGAGCATCGTAGCGTGCAAAGCCGATGGATCATGCGGCACGACGCCGTCCGCCGCAGCTGCATCACGAGCGACTGTGGCTGCGAGCACGATCGCAGCGACGATGAGCGAGTTGACTGCCAGCTTTCTCATCAGAAGTCCATCCATAGCCCTACCACCACGGTGTTGTTGTTCGATGCCTTGGGATTGGTCGATCCGGCGAGAAAGAACGGGTTTTGGTTGTTGTCGACGAAGTTGTAGAGGTCATATTGCAGAAGCAACTTGGCGTTAAACCAAGGCAGGTAGTCGAGCTCAAACACCTCGTATTGGTTGCCTGGTGAGCCGCTGCCCCCATTGAAAGCGACATCGGTGGTGCCGGTAGTGCGCCTAAAGCTGACCAGTCCGCCATAGTGACGGTTATAGTAATACTCTCCAGTCACCTGCAGCTGATTGAGCTGGTCAGTTGAGTTGCTAAAATAGGTTGGAACCAGGCCAGGATCGTTCTCTTGACGTTCGTGGGTGTAATGGCCGAGGAGCGTGAAAATATTGTGTTGACCGTTGTATTGGTACTGCCAGTCGACACTGAGATCGAGGTAGCGGTTGGCGTTGCCAGGCGAGAGCGTTTGTCCGGCGAATACGCTCGGTACGAACCTCACGTACATGCCGGAGGTTCCAATCATAGCCGAGTTATAGCCCCAGTCGCGCTCGTAAGCTGCCCGCCAATAAGGGGCAAAGCTCTCGATGGTGCCTCCTCCGACATTGAGGTTGCTGCTATCTTCATTGGCGATCGCGCTGCCGGACTTGGCCGCGTGATAGTCCGATAGTTCGAGGTAAATGGAATCCTTGTACCAAACATAGGCGCCGAGCCCTGCCGCCAACCCCGGAAACTGCGTAAATAGCGGCGCACGCGGGCCGGTGTTGCCGAGAGGCTGCGTAGCACTCCAGAGGGTCTGCACCGGGAAGTAGGGGATGCCATACGCTTCACCCGTGTTCCAGACATCCTGGAAGCTTGGATTGTTGTTGAGCGTCAAGCCCCAGACCCAATCATTGTTTTCAGTATGGTCAGAATATCTGACGTCGTTATTATCGATGCCGAGCGAACCCGTGTTCTGCAAATAGGTCAGCTGCAACCACGCGCCGAAATGGTCGGAGATCGCCCCAGCGTACATGATGCTCATTTGCTGTGGAAATTGAAAAGTATCGCTCTGCGATTTGGCGCCGGGCACCAGGCTATCGGGTAGCGCCCGGTCCCAATGATCGTAGGTGGCCTGCAGTAAAATTGAAATTCCCGGTATGTCGGTGAGCCATACCGTATTGCGCTTGTGGTCGTCGATGTCCGAGACCAACGGCGGTCTCGTGGTCAGGGTATACGCGTTGAGCCTGAAGCGCCGACCGAATGGCGTGAGTTCAGGGGGTATTGTATGGCAGGCCTCGCAGGCCAACCCGGTCTGTCGGGCGAAGCTCGGAACGGCTTGTGCTGGCGTTGAAACCAGCGTCAACGCTGCCCCCCCGAAGACGATGGTGGCCAGCGCGCCGAGGCGCAATAACCTCACAGCAGCCAACGCTGACCTGAACTCGAGATGATCGCGGGTCATTCAGTCTCCCCCATTATTATGGCTGCCCAATCCCTCAGCGCATCAGCGACCATCCGCACGCAGAATGTTACCGAGATGCTCCCCACAAGGCACGAACCTAGCAAACCACCTCTGACCTGAAGATGACTTCAAGATGACCGATTCGTCATCTTTGAAGGAGAAAAGGGCATTAGGTGGATTCAATGGCTCGGCGATGGGCCCGCCGAGAGAACCAGGGAGGCCGTCGTACCTTGTCCTACCGTGCTGTCAATGAGCAAGCTGCCGCCGTGCAGCGTCATGATGGACCTCACGATGGCCAGACCGAGTCCTACTCCACTGGGGCTGGCGGTACGGGACGGATCGACGCGATAAAAGCGGTCGCCCAGTTTGGCGAGATGCTCGGACGCAATCCCGACGCCGGAATCGATAACGCTCAAAGTCCGGGTGGTGCCCGGGCCCTCGGCCGCCCGCAGCGTCACGCGACCGCCGCGGGGGGTGTACTTCAGTGCATTCGACAACAGATTGCTGAGCGCACGGCGCAGCAGTAGCGGGTCCGCTGCTATCCTGGTCTGGCCTTCGCAGGCCAATTCGACACCTTGCTCCTCCGCCAGAGCTTGATAGAAATCGCAGACCGCTTGCAGCTCGGCGCGCGCTTCCAGCGAGATCGATGCCAGCGCCGCACACGCCTGGTCAGCTTGGGCTAGAAACAGCATGCTGTCGATCATACGCGCCAGATGCGCGTGCTCTTCGAGCGCGGACTGAAGCACCCGCGTGTACTCTGCGGTCGTGCGCTCGCGCGAGAGCGCCACTTGGGCTTCGCCCATCAGGTTATTGATGGGGGTGCGCAACTCGTGCGCCAAATCTGCCGAAAACTGCGAGAGTCGCTCAAAGGCGTCCTCTAGGCGATCGAGCATTCGGTCGAAGGCGGCCGCCAGGGATACCAGCTCCTTGGGCCACGGACGGGCTCTAATCCTGTCCTGTAGATGCTGGACACAGATGCGCTCGGTAGCGCGGGTTATGTCTGCGATGGGTCGCAGCCCGTGCCGTGTGATGATGGCCCCGACCGCGCTCGCGATCAGCAGCCCACAGACGAGCACGACGGCAATATCGCGCCGATAAGCGCCGAGAAGGCCCTGTTCGGAGCTCACGTTTAGCGCAGCTTGGATGTGCAGGCGCGGGGATGCGCTCGATGCCGGCGGCACTCTGGCTGAGGCGAGTAGAAAATCCTGCTGGGGGGCCGAGTGCCAACGCCGCAGCTGCGGTTCCGTCGAGTCCGCCGTTGGGAACGTCGACGTCGGCAGGTTGGATGCCATGCCGGGGGTCTCTACGACTAACTGCTCTTTTGCATCCAGCACACGCAGGAAGAACGGAGATTGTGAGCGACCCGATATTTCCGCTTCCTCCCGCACCTCCTGTTCGACGCCCGAGCTGTTGAGCGGTTGCATTTGCAGGATCTGCGCCAGGACCTGCATTTTCTGACGAAGGTAGTCCCGGTTCTCTTGATCCATGCTCCGTTCCAGACCCGAGTACAGAAAGGCCGACGCCGCCGTGAGCAGGACGAAGACAGAGATGGTGTAGTACAGCGTCAGCCATGTGGTCATGGCCCATCGATTGTCGACACGAGGATTCCTGGCGTCAGCGTGCTTCGAGGACATAGCCCATACCGCGGACCGTGTGGATCAATTCCAAGGTGAATGGATCATCGACCTTCCGGCGCAATCGGCGCACCGCCACATCGACCACGTTGCTGTCACTGTCGAAGTTCATATCCCAGACCTGCTCTGCGATCACCAGCCGAGAGAGCACTTCCCCCTGACGACGCGCCAGCAATGACAGCAACGCGAATTCCTTGGGCGCCAAATCCAGTCTTATCTCTCGCCGGTGCGCCTTGTGGCCCAACAGATCGACGCGCAGGTCCGCAATCTGCAAGATGTCCGGCTGCCGCTCTCCGCGGCGTCTGAGCAGTGCCCGCACGCGTGCCAATAACTCGGTGAACGCGTAAGGCTTCACGAGATAGTCGTCAGCGCCGAGCTCGAGGCCTTTGACCCGATCTGATACCGCGCCGCGCGCGGTAAGAAACAGTACCGGCGTCGAATTATGCTTTTGCCTCATTTCCGCGAGCACCGACCAGCCGTCTTTTCGGGCCAGCATGGCGTCGAGGACGACCAGGTCGTAGTCAAGGCTCAAAACCGTGAACAGGCCGTCCTCGCCATTCTCGGCGACGTCCGCTATGAATCCAGACTCGGTCAGTCCTTTACGCAGGAATTCAGCGGCCTTTTTTTCATCCTCAATGATCAGGATACGCATCGAGCCAATGGAACCTCAGATTGTCCCTGAACACCATGAATGTATGCCATCGGCAATACCACAACTCGCCCGACACACCGTCTCGAAGACCGGCCAAGCCCAACGGTGGCCGCAGTAAAGGACATGACGATGTCGAAGAAAGATCGGCCCTTTGAAAAAACGAGGATGGGATTCATGAGACCTATGGAAGCGCATCGAGCACTGGGGTAATGATTTTTTGCGCCTCGTGTGTTGGGAATCCCATTGCCCATTCGGCGCACATTGCTCGCCATAGCCGCTCACCACCGCATTGCAGTTTGTTCGCAGCTATACGCACCCAATCGTGGTGATCTCCGAGAGTCATAGCGGTCGAGCAGGCATCTTCGACCAGCGAGCTATCGCGACCGATTCGTGTCCAGAGATCGCCCCACGCCTTGCTCCGCAAAGTCTTGAAGACCACTTGCTCCGGCGCATCGCCACCAGGCAGCGGTATACAGCCAATTCCGGGCGCGCTATCTCCGTCTATGAAGACTCTGGTCGGTCGTTTGAATTTACCCTCGTTCACCATCTGGCCCAAAGCATGGCCGACGTTGGTACCACCGTAGGGCACAATATCGCAGCGTACAAACGCATCGGGATTGTGCTTCGCCAATATTTCCTCAAGCATGATCTGCGCGGCTGAGCCTTCAACATACAAGTCGCATTCTGGATGGATATCGTCATCCATTTTTGTCATGGCAAATTGAGGACTTATCCCTGCCACAACGCTCTTGTGACCGTGTCCTTCGAGAATGTACATCCGCGCTTCGACTGGAAGTTCTTCAAGAACATATGGAGAATGCGTCGTCAGGATAACTTGAGCTTCCTGAATTCGGCATTGTTCAGCGAGATCTCTGATCAAGCGGCGTTGTGACCGTGGATGTAGCGACGACTCTATTTGGTCGATCAGCAGCAAGCTGTGCTTTGGGACGCCCTTTCTTATAAGTTCCGCGACAGTAATTTCGCCCGATCCCTGATGAAAGCCTGAATATTCATACCCGCTCCTCGCGATGACAGGTACTTCGCGCCCGTCGTCAATGTTAGACAGAGCCATGCGAGCGAAATCATAGGTGTGGCCCATCACTGACGAGAGCCGTTCAACCTCTGCAACTTGAAACATTGTCGACGACTTTTCCACATGCTTTGTCTTCGCAATACGAGCGTACCCGACACGCGCGCCGACTGGTTGGATACGATTCAAGTCAATGTAATCGACCCGGCGCTTGGGTCGCTCAGTCTGGTTTAGCCAGCGCGTGGTTAGTTTTCTGACTGCCCCATCTTTGTGTTCCCCGCCTTGCATGTAGCCATACGCAATGGAAACGTTCTTGCGTGAATGGTCCCAGGCAGTGATTGGAAAGAACTCAGTCGGATACCAGGTTCGACTTCCATTCTCGCCTTGATATGCGCAAGCGGCTGCCTGGAGGATCGTGCTCTTTCCAGAACCGTTCTCGCCGACGATCGCTACGATGGGAAACGAAAATCTGATTCGGAATCCTTGCCACCCGCGCAATCCATCTGGCGCGACCCACTCAAGACGTCGAGGCCATCCAGTGCCCCCGCGCCACTTCTTGTCGAGTCGACGTATTTCCTCAGTGACAGGCATTTATGGCTCCCGCACGCACATACCGCTTCCATATGGCGGCGCTGTCGGCGGTCAGAAGCATAGACTCAGTCAATTAATTTTCATAGCAAGAAATTAAATACGGTATCCTAAAGCGCTTGCGCCGGTCAGTGCGTCGCCTGATGCGCGCATCGGTATCGTCTGCGCTAACTATATGGTTTTATTAGGAATCTATGGCCTTCGCTTTCCGCGCAGAGGCGTCGCGAAAGCACCCAAGACGCACAGACTACAATTCGCTGCCGCGCCGAGGTTGCAAGGCGCGCGTGATGCCGCACTGAGCAGGGCCCGGGCTGCAGATGCTGAATGCGAGGAGCTCCGTGCCCGTATCAACGACGCTATGCGACTGCTTGGCGGGAAACCCGCATAGGCGCACGTAACGACACCGATGTGCATCATGGATTGTGGCCGTGAAACAATCGCACATCATTGCGCTAATGACGCTCGCGAATGACGGACCGGGAACTCTATGGTGGCCTGATTCACCTGCACCTCCTCCATCACGCTGGCGAAGGTCCGATCTATGGGTTCTCGATGATCGAAGAACTCGCCGGTCACGGGTACAAACTGAGCCCTGGCACGCTATACCCCATCCTGCACGGGCTGGAGAAGAAGGGATATCTTCGTTCTACCGAGCGAAGACTCGGGCGCATGGCTCGACGGATGTACCGGATTACGCCGAGTGGCCGACGCGCACTCGAGGATGCAAAGGGCAAGGTGCAAGAGCTCTTCGGTGAGATGTTCGACGGCGGCGGCGGATCATGAGCGGGGCCGGGTCCGGTTACAGTACCGCGGCAGAGGATGAGCGGCGGCGCCTTCTCGCTACGCGCGCGCCGGGCTGGTTGATACTGATTCGTCTGCTCGTCGGCCTGATCGTGTTTCTGCCGGAAGGTATTCAAAAGCTCGCGTTTCCCGACCTCCTCGGAGCAGGCCGCTTCGCGCACATCGGCATTCCCTATCCAGACCTGATGGGTCCGTTCGTCGGTCTGGTCGAGATCGTATGCGGTGCGCTGATCATTGTCGGGCTATTCACCCGGCTGGCTGCGATTCCGCTGATCGTCATCATGCTCGTCGCGATCGTGTCGACCAAGGTGCCCATTCTGCTGGGCCATGACGTCTGGATCTTTCACGTGTCCAAACTGCCGCGCTACGGCTTCTGGAGCGCTGCCCACGAAGCCCGCGCAGACTTCTGCATGCTGCTCGGCACCCTCTACCTGCTGATCGAAGGTGCCGGCGCGTGGTCGGTGGACGCTCGACTCACTCGCAAATCTATTTCCCCAAATCTTCCGAAGGACTGACGCGGTGACCATGGACCGCCGCTCGCTGCTCAAGTATGCCGCATTGGCCCCGTTCGCAAGCGCCCTACCATCCCTAGCTCAGGTCTCTGAAGAGGTCAGCACTGAAAAGGCCGACTACACGTTGCGCATCGGGGCGGGGCTCGTCGAGCTGGCTCAGGACCATATTGTCTCGACGACGCTCTATAACGGCGTGTTCCCGGGGCCGCTCCTGCACTTCACCGAAGGTAAGCGCGTGATCGTCGACATCCATAACGACACGGACACGCCAGAGCTCGTCCACTGGCACGGGCAGATCATTCCTAGCGACGTCGACGGCGCGGCCGAGGAGGGCTCGCCGTTCGTGCCGCCGCATGCAATGCGCCGGGTTGCCTTCGTGCCAAAGCCGTCGGGCTTCCGCTTCTACCACACGCACATCGCGGCCGGCGGGGATCTCAATCGCGGCACCTACACGGGGCAAGTAGGACCCGTCTACATCGAGCCAAAAGACAATCCTGGCGCCTATGATCGCGAGGTCTTTCTGGTGATGAAGGAGTTTGAACCGTCCTTCAGCCGCGGCGGCGACATGGCCATGGACTTTTTGGTCGGCGATCCGCTCGAAGAATTGCAGCAGATGGGGAAGCGCGCCGACGAAGAAGCGAGAGAAAAGGCCAAAGGGTTTGAAGTCGGCTACGATCGATTCGCCATCAACGGCAAGATGCTGGGGTTTGGCAATCCGCTGCGCGTAAAGCAAGGCGAGCGCGTTTTGTTCCACGTGTTGAATGCTAGTGCGGGCGAGATTCGAAGCCTGGCGCTGCCCGGTCACGTCTTCCGAGTCGTGGCGCTCGACGGCAATCCGGTGCCGACGCCCGCCGAGGTTCCGGTCCTCTGGCTGGGAACGGCCGAGCGTATCTCCGCGATCGTCCACATGAATCACCCGGGCGTGTGGGTAATGGGCGACCTTGACAATGACGACCGCCGGAACGGCATGGGCCTCGTCGTCGAATACGCGGGGCAAAAAGGCAAAGCACAGTGGGTGAAGCCGCAGCCCTTCCGCTGGGATTACACGCACTTCAGCAAAGCCAACGCTCAGCCGGCCCAGCCTGATGAAACGATCGCGATGATCATCGTCAAGAACAACGCCGCGCTCAACGGGTTCAATCAATGGACGCTTAACGGCGAAGCCTTTTCAATGCAGACGATGAGGCCGATGTATACCCTTCACGAGGGACGCCGCTACCGGCTGAAATTTCGCAATGCAAGCGACGACATTCATCCGCTCCACTTGCACCGCCACAGCTTTGAATTAACGCAGGTTGGCGGTAAGGCGACCGCCGGGGTAATGAAGGATGTGGTGATGTTGGGCGGATTCCAGGAACTCTCTTTTGACTTCGTTGCCGACAATCCGGGGCTAACGCTGTTTCACTGTCATCAGCAATTGCACATGGACTTCGGGTTCATGGCGCTGTTCAAATATGCGTGAGCGATCCGCGATCGAGGTTCTACTCACCTTCCTCAAGCTCGGCGTGACATCTTTCGGCGGTCCGATCGCTCACATCGGCTATTTCCGCGAGGAAATTGTCGTGCGCCGCCGCTGGATCGATGACGCCACGTACACGGATCTCATTGCGCTCTGTCAATTCCTTCCTGGGGCCGCCAGCAGTCAGGTCGGGTTTTCTCTCGGGCTTATTCGCGCAGGCTACTGGGGAGCTGTGGCGGCCTGGACCGGCTTCACCCTCCCATCGGCCGTATTGCTGACGGCATTTGCTTATGGCACGGCGTCACTCGGCGGTCCGATCGGCATGGGTGTGCTACATGGGCTCAAGCTCGTCGCCGTCGCGATCGTCGCGCAGGCCGTCTGGGGAATGGCCCGCACGCTGTGTCCTGACCGGCAGCGTGCGTCAATCGCCTGCGTCGCGGTGCTGATTATCCTTTTCAGCAGCTCATCGGTTGCTCAAATCGGCACCATTCTGATGGGCGGCATCGCGGGTTTGTGGCTCTGCCGCGCGGCGCCCCCAGCATCCACGAGTCCGGTTATCGTGCCGGTCTCGCGCACCGTAGGGCTCGTGGCGCTCTGCAGCTTCTTTCTGCTGCTCGCCGGTCTTCCGGTCCTGCGCAGCCTCAGCGGATTACCGGGTGTCGCACTCTTCGAGGCGTTCTATCGCTCGGGCGCGTTGGTGTTTGGCGGCGGCCACGTGGTGCTCCCCTTGCTACGGAATGCCTTTGTGGCGCCGGGTTGGGTCAGCGACAACACCTTTCTTGCCGGCTACGGTGCCGCGCAAGCGATTCCCGGTCCGCTGTTCACGTTTGCCGCGTATCTTGGCGCCGTTTCGGGACCTTCGCCGCATGGTGTGGTGGGCGCTGCGCTGGGACTGATCGGCATCTTTCTTCCCGGTATGCTAATCCTCATCGGCACATTGCCCTTTTGGGAAACCTTGCGCGCTCGTGCGGACGCGCAAGCCGCGATGCGCGGCATCAATGCAGCAGTCGTTGGACTGCTCGGCGCGGCGCTCTAGAATCCCCTGTGGACCAGTTCCGTAAAATCATCCGGCGATTTTGCTGTCGCACTCGTCGGTTTTGTCTTATTGACCATGTGGCGTGCGCCGCCGCTGTTGGTAGTCGTGATCGGTGCTCTGGGCGGTATCGCCTTGGCGCAAGCCAGATCATGACCGGGTAACTTTTGGAAACGGCATTTTGCCTAGATTTCCGCTTCGCAAACGACTCCTTATTTATGTTTTGCACTGATCGAGGTTACCCCTCGATTAATACCGTCCATCGGCGACCGGCGTGGTGATATCAGGGGTAGGGCAATACTTAAAGCGGACTTCACCGAACACGAGAGAAAGTATAGTAACCAAACAAAGACATTCTCGCCGTTCGTCGCCACTCAGGTAGTAAATGCGTGGGACTGGGAGCGATTCTTCCCACCGCCGTTTTATGGGATTACTAGTGCTTGCCATGTTTGCCCTTCTTGCCGTCGTCTTGTATCTAGCTGTTGGGCGTATCGTGTGGCGGGGAATAAAGCATTTCTATGACTAGGTGCAAGGTATCTAGGAGCAGGACGATGATTAAGGAAGCCTTTCTCGCGCTTTTCCTGGCTCTTTTCTCTGGAACGATTTGTGCACAACAAGCAGACCCGTGTGGTGGACTGGCGGGTTTTGCTTTAGGTCAGTGCCGAGGTGATCAGCAGAAGCTTCAACAGCAGCAGCTAGAGCAACTGCAGCAACAGCTTCAACAACAACAGGAGCGACAGAAACAGCTAGACGACCAAGAACGGCAAATTCAAGACCAGTTAGAAAATATGCGACTTCAAAATGAGATTCTTCGTAAGCAATTGGAGAATGAGAAATCAGCGAATCAACCTGCCCAGCCGCCGGCGACGGATTATTCGAAGACTCCAGAATTAAAGAGTTGGAAATCAGACAATCCGTGGTTCGGGTCAGACTATGCAAAAACAGAGTTTGCGATGCGCTATGCCAAACAACTTAGACAAGAACGACCCGATTTGAGTGGCCGTGCGTTTTTTGATGCTATTTCAGCAAAGGTGAATGAGACTTTCCGTGCGAAGAAGTAGCCGTTAATTTTGAATTGTAAGCGGCGTCATTGAAGGCGGCAATCCGCGCTAGAATTATCCATCCAATGCGTGCCAACACTATTTGGGGATTCATCGGAATAGCCGTTGCTTGATTCATATGGTGGGCACAGGCGCTAGGAACGGCATTCGGCAAGCGGTGGGCACCGTGGACGTGGGTTGGCATTGTCGTCAGTGCTGCTGGCGCTAATGTCGCATGGCTTCTGCCGCGCTTTATTGACACACACAAAATTGAGCGAGATTCGCACAAAATTGCGCTGTATGACGCTGATCCTGCGATCAGGGGGTTCATCGAAACGAGGACGAAAGACATTAGGCCCGCGAAGAACCGTAGCGAGGCTGCCCACCCCGATTCCGAAAGCGTCGGCCTCCGAGCAAATACATGCAATGTACGAACGGCCGGTCCCGGGCACGCCCTTCAGCCCTGCCATCGTCCGGAATTGGCCGACTACGTGCAGTCGATATCCAATCGTAGAGCGGCAACGACACTCGGCGCGTCTTGGCGAAAGATTCGTCGAGGGCGGGCCATTTAAGATATTGAATTACACAGTACCCTGCTTTCTCACGTGCCCCAACGAACGAAAATCTCGGCCCGCGAGAATCCCGTCAGCGTCAGCACGTTAGCCGAGGATCGCGAACTAGATTCGCGGAAAAACGTAGGGTGCTAACCAATCACCAGCCACAACGACCCACCGACCGGGCTTGACCCTGAACCGCTTGTGGCGAACGTCGGCTAACGGGAACTCCAGAAAGTAACGGCGTCACCCGAAGGTGTGCGCGCCCTACGTTCTCGCCTTTCCCCACTTGTCCATGCTTGTTCCGCAATCTGGACAGGTCCAGCCACCCCGAAGGAACTCAGTGAGACTCACCGGCTTCCTACGCCGTTCTTGCTCTCGACCGCACTTCGGACAAGTCACTTTTCGCAGTAACCCTTTGCCCGCTACAACGTCCCAAATAGAGTTCAGATTGAGACCCCACTTCCCCGACCTGCCCGCTGTTTCGGTGGCAATCATAAGCAAAACACCACTCAGCACTACAGCGATGATCACAACGAAGAGAAATACCATGCTGTCCATCCTGGAAAAGTTGCGAAACGGTCACATGATGTTTCCGGCATGTCCTTGCGTGGTTGGGTCCGTGCGACAAACCAAACGTACACTAAGGCACGAGCGTCCGGGACAGCTATTTTAGCACCGTCGTTGGCTTGTACTGGCCGGAGACTGCCCGATGCGCCTCCCAATACCGCCCGTTCGCGATGCAATAAATTGGCCGATTGCGGCAAGGAATGACGGATCACGGGGGCATCATCCGCCGCTTGCTGGTGCCGATATCGATGCGGACTGACCGCCGACGGCGGCATTGCCGGTCGGCAGCGTGGCCCATCAATTGATATGCGTCATAGTTGAATCTGTAGGCTGGCCACGGACATGCTGGCAGCTCAATCCGAGCGGCCGTGGCGTTCGCAGGCGGCGCTTCGAAACGCCTTCTCCCTCGTTCCTGTCGCCGCCGGCGAACCCCACCTCCGGTGATGCTGATGGGCCGGCAGAGTCGAGATACCGGCGACTACGGAAGCGTTGACCGGCGGATTGCAGAAAACGGGGATCGCGCGCGGCGGAGTTTTGAGGCTAATTCGCTCAATACGGCGCTGGATTGCCGCACGGCCGCTGCTGTTAAACACTCGTGGCCATGAGCGCCGACCAATTCATCGCCGCCCGTGTGTCGTCGGAGACGAAATCCCAGCTTCGCGCACTCGCACAGCGACAGCAGCTCAGCGAGTCGGCGCTGCTCAAGCGGCTGCTGGAAACGACACTGCAGGTTGATGACAATCGGTGCCCCGCCGACTCCGATCAACCCCTACAGGGAACCCGGGGCGCACGCCTGTACGTGCGTCTGCGACCCGTCGATCAGCTGCTCCTCGCCGAGCGAGCCGCCGCTCGTGGCATGGCCGCGGCAACGTACGTGTCGGTACTGGTGCGCGCGCACCTGCGGGGTCTGGCGCCCTTGCCCCACGAGGAACTATTGGCGCTCAAGCGTTCGGTCGCGGAGCTTGGCGCCATTGGCCGGAACCTGAACCAGAGCGTGCGCGCGGCCGGCGCCGCAGTAGGGTTGGAGCGTGTGTACATGATGGTGAAGGTCTGCGAGGCCATGCGCGATCACGTGAAGGCGCTGACCAAGGCAAACACCGTCAGCTGGCAGGTCGGCTATGCGCAGTCGAAACCCTGCCGCACCCCTGTTCGATTTCCTCAGCTACGGCCGACGGGGGCCTGAACGGCGCGACCATCTATCGCCGACGCAGATCGCCCAGATCGCCCGCACGGCGCAGCGTACGCCGGAGGTCATGGTCAAGGTGCTGCCGGCGGGCACGGGCACGCTGGGTGGCGTGCGCAGGCATCTGGACTACATCGGTAGACATGGGGACGTCGATCTCGAGACTGATGACGGCCAGGAGTTGCGGGGTCGGGACGTGGCGGCTGGATTGCTGGAGGACTGGGATCTCGATCTCGAGGAGCATCGCCGGCAGTCCGGCCTTTCGGCCGGGCACGGCAGGCCGCCGCCCAGACTGGTCTACAAGGTGGTGTTCTCCATGCCCGCCGGTACGGCACGGGAGAAAGTGCATAGCGCAGTGAGGAATTTCTGCCGCGAGCAATTCACGCTCCAGCATCGGCACGTCCTGGCCCTGCATACCGACGAACCCCATCCCCACGTCCATGCCGTCATCAAGGCCGTGAGCGAACAGGGGCGCCGGCTCAACCTCAAGAAGGCCACCTTGCGGGAATGGCGCGCGGAATTCGCAAGACATCTGCGAGCCGTCGGCGTCGCCGCCAATGCAACGCCGCGATTCGTTCGAGTTGAGACAACACCGCGCAAGTCCGACGGCATTTACCGTGCCGGCCAACGAGGCGAATCGACCCATCTCCGGCAGCGAGTCGAAGCCGCGGCCGCAGCGTTGCTGAAACGCGATGGTCGTGCCGAGCCGGCCAAGCTCGAACTGCTGCAGGGAAGGCAGGAGGTCGAACGCAAATGGCGTGCGGTTGCCGACATTCTTCTGAGCCAGGGGCAGCGAGAGCTCGCGGCGCAGACGAGACGCTATGCCGACGCGCTACCGCCGCCCCAAACGGAGAGGGAATGGCTAATGGCCAGGTTGCTGGAGCGAACACGCGAACCACGCAGGCAGGAACAGTCCACCCGTTGAGACACCACCGCCTCTGGGTATTGGAATAATATCCCACAAATGGGATAATGCGAATGAGTCGAAAACCGGCGCCTGGCAAAAAGCCGCTCATCTGGGTCGGCGCGAGCAAGCGGGACTTGCAGGCCATGCCCGAGGCGGTTATTCGACACCTGGGCGGCGCGTTAGGCGTTGCCCAGTATGGCGGCAAGCATCCTGATGCCAAGCCCTGGAAGGGGCTCGGACCAGGTGTGTTTGAGGTGGTCAGTGACTTCGAGAGCAACACGTTTCGAGCGGCCTACGTCGTACGGTTCGAGCGTGCTATCTACGTGTTGCACTGCTTCCAGAAAAAGTCCCCGAGCGGTATTCGCACGGCAACGCCGGATGTCGAGTTGATCGAGCGTCGTCTGAAGGCGGCGCAGAGTGACTACAAGGTGCGTTATGGCCAAGCGAGCCAAGAGAGTTGAGAGGATGGAGGTGAGCTCTGGCAACGTGTTTGCCGATCTCGGCCTGCCCGATGCCGTGGAAATCGATACCAAGGTGCGCCTGGCGGTGGCGATCAATCGGCTTCTCCAGTCTCGCCGGCTGACCCAGTCCGCGGCCGCACGGGCGTTGTCGGTTAATCAACCGAAAGTGTCGGCGCTCAAGCATTACAAGCTTGAGGGGTTCTCCGTCGAACGGCTCATGGGCTTTCTCACGGCCCTCGGCAGCGACATCGAGATCCGTATTCGCGCTCCGAGGAGATCGTCCGGTGGCCGGATCCTAGTCGAGGCGGCCTGAGGGCAGACGCAGCAGTGATGCCGATACTCCGCAGCGCATCGACCTGATCATCCTTGCTGCTCGCCGGTGCCGGGTGTCATGCGCACGTGGATTGGCGAGCGGGACCCGCTCAAAAATAGCTGTGTGAAAACTCGCGGCCCAATTCACGTATGTTGGATATCTTCGATTCTGAAGCGACAAATCGAAAAACATCAAACGTAGATGCGTCAAAATTGAGTGGCAATTGCGGTCATTCTCGCTCGGCGCACGTTTTCACACATAGCCTAGACCCGAACCGGTCAGCGGCCATCGCCGCTAGCTGCCGTTCAAAAAGGCAAGAGCGGACACTCAACTTCATGATCGCGAGCGCTAGCGTCTCGTCGAGCATATCGCACGAACCGACGGATACCGGGAGGCTATAACGTAGTCCGCACATCGATGGATCTTCAGCTCTCGGAACAGGTCATTCGAACAGTCGCGATGACGCTTACCAAGAGCCGAACACTCGTGGCTCTGAGGCGTCGCTTTGCCTCGCCACTGGTAAGTCCCGGCTGCAGGCTTTCCTGACAACAGAAAATCGACTGATGGGGTTAGGACCGCGGGGTGGCGGCGTGTCCGGTGGTGCCCCCGCGAGTGAACTCGAACCGCAATAGCCACTCTCGAGAGTCCTGATTATCTACCGGAGCGAACCTCCATTTCCTAGCGGCTTCGGTTGCCAAGCGAGCGAAATACTTGCTTGAACCGGGATCTTCCAGGGTCTCGTACACGACGTTGCCCGAGCGATCAACGGTCACACGAACCGCGACCCTAATACGGCCGTGAATCGACTCACGTGCGCTGCGCGGAACGTCGGGAATTTCTTGATGGAGCACGGAGGGTGAAACGTCCGCCAACGCTTGTGCGGGTTGATCCGACGCACGAGAAACAGGGCGCGAGCGCGCCGGCTCAGACTCTGCGGACTTTGCGCTGGACGAAGAAGAAGAGACCTCGGGAGGCGCGGATATAGACGTCTTCGGATTCTGTGAAGCGGCTGCAGGTGAAGCAGCTTGTGGCGAAGAAGTCTGAGAAGTACTTGAAGCGGGCTGCTGGGAGATGGGGTGGCTCTGAAACAGGCGCAAGCCAGCCCAAACTGCGACCAATATTATGAGGACCACTGCGATAGCCGGGACGAACCAGCGCCTTTTGGGCAACTTCTGTGTAGGAGTGGCTCGGGCCGGTGCTTCGCGTACGACCGGCTGAGGAACCGAAACCACGGACGCTTGTGGCGCCCGTTTGATTTGGGCTTCGAGGTCAGCGATCGTGGGACGGTCGGCGGGGTTAAGACTCAAGCATCGCCGTACGGTGTCCACGAATGCTGGAGGAAGAGTTGCGGGCAAGGAGGCAGTATCGGATCGTTCATCAGGCCACGCAGGAGGGCACTGCGTGAGAGCCTCAACAATGGTTATGCCTAGACCCCAGATATCGCCGGCGGCGGAATTCCTGCCGTTTTTTGCTTCTGGAGGATCGTACAAGGAGGACTTAGCGATGCTTGCCGTGGATTCGCCGGCGGGACGGATGGTATCGCTGGCCAGTTTCAGTTGATCATCGACGACCAGAAAGTTTGGCGGCTTCAGCTGGCCCTGCACCAAGCTTTTGCGGTGAAGGAAAGCCAAGGCGTCGAGGGTGGGAAGCAGCATTTCCCGCACTTCGTCGGGAGTAAGGGCCCGGTGGGGAAGAATCTGAGCGAGAGTCTGCTCAGCATATTCCATCACAACGAAGAGAAACTGGTGCCCCCCGAGCTGGCAACGACCCGCGTCGAAAAGGCGAATCAGGTGAGGATGGGAGAGGGTGGCAACCGTCCTCCAGTGCGAGAGCTGTGCCTCCGTTAGCACCGGGTCAGCCGGGACGAGCTTGATCGCGGCATTGGGAAGGTTTTGTGCCTTATATTCGGTAAGGAATACCACGCTGTGGTCCGATCTACCCAGAAAGCGGCGCAGGGGGAAGACCCCGTTAATAATCTGGCTCTCCCACTTCGTCCAGACCTCGGTCATCGTTACTCTTCTTGCCTCCACACTCACGAAGGACAACACGCTCCCGGGATGACTATACGAAGATATCACCAAGCGGGAGGCTGGTGGCTGCGGAATCAGACAAGAAGCAAGAGTTCGCAGGAGGTGAACAAGGCGGGAGTGTCAGGGCTCTGGGAAGTGACCGAGGACTTGCCAGAGGGTTGAAGGCCCAGCTGAGCGCCGCCCTCGATCGAAGGCTCGGCTTTCCCTTCACAGCGGGACCGCGCGCTACAGAAGAGTCGACGTCTAAGTGACCGCTTTCCCGCAAAAGCCTCAGTTGACGCGACCGACTGGTGTTGGCCGGTTTGCGACGGTACAGTGAATGAGTGCTCTTGCCCATCTTCGGTCCCTGATCACCTGTTAGCGAGCAAGCGCGCCTGACGCCTTCAAGATGCTATGCCCCTCGAGGAAGCTTCGCATGCCCTCTGTGAGCTTCGGCCCGCTCAGCATGAACGCCGCATTGTGATCGCCGAAAATTTCGAGAAGCTGCGCGGGCCCGCTCGCACGTCTACGAAGCTCCTCGCCATGCAAGAACGGTATCGTCTCGTCGTCGCGACTGTGGATCACGAGTGTTGGTACGTGCACACGCGCCACGTACGCCGCGGTTGGGTACCGAAAGCGCGCCAGCAGGCGCACGGGCAGATACCAATAGAACGTGCGGGCGAGATCAGGCACCGAGGTAAACGTCGAGACGAGGATCAGCGCCCCGGGAGCCACGTCTTTCGCGAGGTGTGCTGCAATCGGACCTCCGAGAGATTCACCAACGATCACGATGCTTCTGGGCGAAAACCCTTTCGTGTTCGTCAAGTAGTCCCAAGCGGCTTGAGCATCGAGGTAGGTGCCCTGTTCAGTCGGCGTACCACTGCTTTGTCCAAAGCCGCGGTAGTCGAACAGGAGCACTGCGAATCCCATGCCGCGGAAAATCTCGAGCCAATCCAGGCGGTGCGCAATATTACCGGCATTGCCGTGACAGAGGAGTACGGCCGGGGCGCCCGCTGCCGCTGGCACGTACCAGCCGTGCAGGTCCACGTGGTCGGCCGTCGTGATCCGGACCTCTTCGAACCTTAGACCAATCTGGCTCGGCGTCGCCGCCAGCGTGCGTCCCGGCACATTCGGAAAGAAGATGAGCCGCGCCTGGAACACATAGACATAGGCCATCAGGAGCGCATAAACCGCGACGCCTGTCAGCAGAACCAGCAGCAGCGTCCGCACGATGTTTTCCCACACGATTGCAGCGTCCACGTGGGACTATCTGCAGATTCTCGCACATGGATCATGCGACAGCCGACGCCCACGATCCACCGCATTTGAGCGGGCGTTCCGATACCACAATGGTCGCGTTGGCCGAGCCCGGCCCGTCGGCGGCCGACGCGCGGCTCTCGGGCCTGGACTTACGCTTTTGACCTGTCGCGGCCTGTCGCGAATGTCCGCTGTCGGGCAGGCCAGAGAGGTCTCCGAATGCGGCGTCGACGGGTCGGCCAGTAGCCGTTAGGATTCTTCCCCAGATACGGCTGGTGATAGTCGGCGCTGAGGACGGAGTTGCGAGGGAAACCAGCGATCTATGTCGTCGTTGCCACCCGACCGGCCGACTTTCGATAGACTTTGCCGCCAACCGGGCCGCGGACCGGTGCACATTCCGGGCGCGCCATCGTCCGGGTTTGACCGCAAGAGAGACTGGTGAATATTGGCTTCGGGGCGCAACAATTCGCCGCTAAACCCGTCGTCCTCCACCGGTTTGCATTCGACCTCTAGCCAGGCAGTAGGCCCAGGCTCATTGGGCCGCGGAGCCTTAGATCGCTCCTTTTCCAAAGGATCGATGCCTGGCGCCTCACATCACGCTGTGCCCAGGATGTACCATCAATTGTCGGGTATGCGTCGATACCGGCAGGCGCGTAGAACCGTTGCGACTCGGCATTGTCAGCAAGCGCTCCTCGCGCTTGGTTGCCCTTTGACCGCGCGAGGATGTGAGCGAGTCATCGCAGCCCGAGCTTTTGGTTAATCTCCGCAGTATGCGCATTCAGGTGCTTCCGACCCCCGAGACCGCGGCCGAGCGTGCGGCCGACTGGCTGCGCACCGAGATCGGCCGCGCGTGCGCGCAGCGCGGTCGCTGCCTCGTTGCCCTGAGCGGCGGGCGCACGGCGCGGCGGATGCTCCACGACCTGCGCCGCCTGCACGTCCATTGGCACAATCTGCAGGTGTTCCAGGTCGATGAACGGGTCGTGCCGGAGAACCATGAGCGGCGCAATGCCCGCCAGATCGCCGAACTGCTGGTCGCGCCCGCGGCATTGCACGGCGCGCAGTTCCACGCGATGCCGGTGGAGCGGAGCGATCTCGAAGCGGGCGCGGAGGAGTACGCGCGGCTGCTCACCGAATACTGCGGAACCCCGCCGGTGCTCGACGTGGTCCAGCTCGGGGTTGGCGCCGACGGCCATGCGGCCTCGCTGGTGGCGGGCGACCCGCTCCTCGAGGTGCGCGACCGTGACGTCGGGGTCTGCGGGCCCTACCGGGGAGTGGCCCGGATGACGCTGACATTTAGGGTGCTCGATGCGGCACGACATCGCTTGTGGCTCGTCACCGGCGCCGACAGGGCGGCGGCGCTGCGGAAACTGTGGGCCGGCGATGCATCGGTGCCTGCCGGATGCGTCGCGCGCGAATCGGCGTTCGTATTTGCCGATGCGGCGGCCGCGGCCGAGTTGCCTGCGCAAATCCACCCCCCCCACTGACGCGGCGGGCGCAGAAGCCCGCCCGCCCACCGCGCCTACTTGGTGGCAATCACCATCGATTCGACCGCAGTCAGTGGCACGACCGAAGTTTTCCGGAAACCCGTCGTCTTCATCCAGCCGCGACAGTCGGCGGGCGTGTAATCAAAACCTCCGGGCGTTTCGATCAGCATATTGAGGCTCATCAGCATCCCCATGACATTGCGGCAGCGCGCATCATCGATCATCGCATCGTAAACGATGAGTGCACCGTGCTTGGGCAGCGCCGCATAGGCTTTCTGCAGCAGCAGATGTTTTTCCTGAAGATTCCAGTCCTGCAGGATGTGTCCCATGATCAATACGTCGGCCTGCGGCAATGGGTCACGGAAGAAATCCCCGGCGTGAAACTTCAGGCGTGCATCGAGTCCGAAGGAGCTCACGTATTCTTCGTAGATAGGTTCCACCGCAGGTAGATCGAATGCGGCGCCCGTCAGGTGCTTGTGCGCCAGAGCCACTTGCACGGGCACACAACCCTGCGCACCGCCCACGTCGACGAAGGTCTCGTATGCCTTCCAGGGAAACTTGGTTGCAATGGCGCGCGCCGAGCCCATGCTGACGCCGGTCATCGCGGCGAGAAAGCCGCGCAGGCGCTCGGGATCTGCATAGAGCTCGGTAAACATGTCACCGCCGCGCTTGGCTTCGTTCTGCGGCGCGCCAGTGCGCAGCGCCTCGGTTAGCGAACCCCAAAACGGATACAGGCGAGCAGCGGCCATTTCCAAAATTGCGCCGACGTAGCCGGGCTTGGCGCGGTCGAGAAATGCATCCGCGTCGGGCGCGTTGCGGTATCTGCCCGCCTTGCGCTGCAGGAGCCCAAGAGCGGCCAGGACGTCAAAAAAATCACGCGCCGAGCGTGGATGCAGGGCGAGTCGCTCACGCAGCTGACGTTCATCGAGCGGCCCTTTGGCGAGTACCGAGAATAGGCCGAGTTCCACCGCGCTCAGAAATGCCCGAGGGCCCCAGAAGCCCAGGCCCAGCTGTAGCAGGCGTGCGGGTGTTAGCGCGGTACGTGCTTTCCGAGGCCGGGACCGCGCCGGAGCGAGCCGGCCGGCGGATCGGGCTTTCCGGGTTGTTTTCCTGATCATTTCTCCCCCTGACGTCAACTTTACATCATCGAAGAAGCGGGTTTAACCCCTGCAGATCGTGAGGCGGCTGCTTCCAGTTCGGTCCATCCATTCGCTACTGCCCGGACTGATCGTGAATAGCCAGTTGATTCGCGATTTTATCGCTGCCACCGCTCCTTGTTTCATACTCGGCTTGCTCGAAGAGCGTAGACGGCAATTCGCTTTCCTGGCGCTTCGTCCCAATGAGTCGAACCCCTCCGACATCGCCACGGGCGGATTCAATTTCGGCCACTCTCTGCTCGGAGCATCGCAGTTTGAAGTGATTCAGTTTGCATTCCACTTTTACCGATTCGGGACCTATCATGTCCTCGTCAATCCAGGAGACTCGTTGGTTCAGACCGTGTTGACGAGCAGGGTGGAAGGCGGTGATCACCTCTTCTTTGCTATCGCTCCCGACCAAGATGTTACGGCGTTTCGCTCAAGAATCGGTCAAGGAACTCTGGCTGGGCTGATCGATAACATGCAGAGAATTCGAGGATCCACGACGACTGAGATTCAGTATCGGCAAGCGTTGATGCAATTTCGGAAGTCTCCGAGCCTGCCGGGACACGTGCTGGACTGGGTTTGCCGTGACCACGGCGGCTACTTGGACCTCACTCAAGATCGCCTTGAGATGAGCCCGGCTCTTTGAATTCGTCTAAATGGCCTGCAATTGCAGCTTCGCCCCCAATGGGTCTACAATTGCGCGTTCCTCACGGCCGCCTGGTAGGCACGCCACATCCGTGGTTCACGCGATTCCCGCATCTGCTCGGATGCGTTTCCTGTCTCAGATCGCGTGCTCCTAAATCCAAGTCGGAAAATTATGCGCAGAAATCGAAACGCCAAGATTGTTGCAACGCTCGGTCCCGCCAGCTCCTCGGAGGAATTCATCCGGAAACTTTTTGTCGCTGGCGTCGACATGTTTCGCCTGAATTTCAGTCATGGAACCCAGGCCGAACACAAGGAGCGCTTCGACACCGTCCGGCGTATCGGACGCGAGCTCAACCGGCCGATCGGCATTCTGGGGGACCTGCAGGGCCCGAAGCTGCGTGTCGGCACATTTGCCCCGGGCGGCATCACCTTGGTGCCCGGTGCCACCTTCCGCCTTGACCTCAACCCGACCGAAGGCGATGCGAACCGCGTCAATCTTCCGCACCCGGAAATCTTCGCCGCCTTGGTTCAAGGTGCAACCTTGCTGCTCGACGATGGCAAGCTCGAGTTGCGCGTCGAGGAATTCGGCCGCGATTTTGCCCTCACGCGGGTCGTCGTCGGCGGCCATTTGACCGATCGCAAGGGCGTGAATGTACCGAGCGTGTTGCTGCCGATTTCTCCGCTGACCGAGAAGGATCGGCGGGATCTGCAGTACGCGCTTGAGTTGGGAGTCGACTGGATTGCGCTGTCGTTCGTCCAGCGACCCGAGGACATCTTCGAGGCCCGCGCCATCATCGGCGACAAGGCCCTGATAATGACCAAGCTCGAAAAGCCGGCGGCGATCGATCGCCTCGATGAAATCGTCCGCGCTTCGGATTCCGTAATGGTGGCGCGCGGCGACCTTGGCGTCGAATTGCCGCCGGAGCGAGTGCCGATCCTGCAACGCGCGATCATCCGCGCCTGCCGTCGCGAAGGCAAACCGGTGATCGTTGCCACGCAGATGCTCGAATCGATGACCGCAAGCCCGGTGCCGACACGCGCGGAGGCCTCGGACGTTGCCAGTGCCGTGTTTCAAGGAGCCGACGCGGTGATGCTGTCCGCCGAGTCCGCGGCCGGCAAATATCCGGTCGAGGCCGTGACCATGATGGACCGCATCATCGGTCAGGTGGAGGCCGACCCCCACTACCGGGCATTGCTCGAAGCCGACCATGAACAGGCGCGTTCAACGGTCGCCGATGCGATCTGTGCCGCGCTGCGCCAGACAGCGCATATCGTTTCGGCCAAGGCAACGATTACGTACACGTCGTCGGGTGCGTCGGCGTTTCGCGCGGCGCGTGAGCGTCCGGAAGCCCCAATCCTCTCCCTTACGCCGAGCGCCCGGACTGCCGGTGAGCTGTGCGTTGTCTGGGGTGTCCATTCGCTGTTGACATCCGAAGCGCCCGACGTGGTCACGATGACCGACATGGCTTGCCGCGCGGCGTTGCAGGAGGGTTTTGCCGCCGCCGGCGATTACGTGGTGATCGCCGCGGGTGTGCCTTTTGGTCATTCCGGGACCACGAACCTGCTGCGCATTGCCAAGGTCGGCGCGCACGGCGTGGACGATGGACTGCCTCCGCGCAGTTAATCCTCGGCAGCGGCGCGGGCCTGGGAGTGCGGCGCAGACGCGTCTGCACTCCTGCCGTTGCGCTCGCCGCGCATGAACGCCGCAGTACGGACACGGGTCGCGCCCAGTCCAACCGGGATGCTGCCACCTGGGGACGGCGCGCACCGCATTGTTCTGCTGGGCCTTCGCGCGCCATCATGGCGGCACCGTATCCCAATCAGGGTGTAGTGTTTCCGTGTTGGGCCGCCACTTGGGAACCGGCGGTGGTACGGGACAAGGACGAGATCATGCCTGCGGTAGCGGCTTGGGATCGAAAGGCCACGGCCGAGGGTTTCCGGTGCATCGTTTGTTCTACGACAACCGCCTACATTGATCGCGAGGAGCTCTTCCGAACAAAGATGTATCGTTGTGCCTCGTGACTAACGTAGGTTTTTTTCCCCCGTTTCCTGATTTCACCCCTCACTTCTTCTTCGCCGGCGGCAGGTCGGTGCACACGCCCTCGAACAGCTCGGCGGCCATGCCGATCGATTCGCTCAGTGTCGGGTGCGGGTGGATGGTCTTGCCGATGTCGGTGGGCTCGCAGCCCATCTCGATGGCCAGGCAGACCTCGCTGATCAGGTCGCCGGCATGCGTGCCGACGATGCCGCCGCCGATCACGCGGTGGGTGGCTTCGTCGAAGAGCAGCTTGGTGAAGCCTTCATCGCGGCCATTGGCGATCGCCCGGCCTGATGCGGCCCATGGAAACACCGCCTTGCCGATCTTTAGGCCCTCGGCCTTGCACTGCTCTTCGGTCTTGCCGGCCCAGGCGATCTCGGGGTCGGTGTAAGCCACTGAAGGAATCTGCCGCGCGTCGAAGTAGGCCGCCTCGCCGTGCGCGGCTTCGGCCGCCACATGCGCCTCATGCACCGCCTTGTGCGCCAGCATGGGCTGGCCGACGATGTCGCCGATCGCATGGATGTGCGGCACGTTGGTGCGCAGTTGATTGTCGACGTTGATGAAGCCGCGGTCGGTCACCGCGACGCCGGCCTTGTCGGCGCTGATCTTCCTGCCGTTGGGGCTGCGGCCCACGGCGACCAGCACCAGGTCGTAGACCTGTGGACCGTTCGGAGCCTTTTCGCCCTCGAAGCTGACCTCGATGCCGGCTTTCGTCGCCTTGGCACCGACCGTCTTGGTCTTCAGCATGACGTGGTCGAAGCGCTTGGCGTTGGCCCTCTCCCACACCTTGACCAGGTCGCGGTCGGCGCCCTGCATCAGGCCATCGAGCAGCTCGACCACATCGATGCGCGTGCCCAGCGTCGAGTACACGGTGGCCAGCTCCAACCCGATGATGCCCCCTCCGACCACCAGCATGCGCTTGGGGATGCGCTTGAGGAGCAACGCGCCGGTGGAGTCGACGATGCGCTCGTCCTCGGGCATGAAGGGCAGCTTCACCGCATGGCTGCCGGCGGCGATGATGGCCTTGGCGAACTGCACCACGCGCTTGCCACCATCAGCCGCCACCACCTCGAGGTGACTCGGGTCAAGAAAGCTACCGACGCCGGTGACCACCTCCACCTTGCGCGTCTTGGCCATGCCGGCCAGGCCACCGGTGAGCTTCTTGACGACGGCGTCCTTGAAGTCGCGCAGCTTATCGATGTCGATCTCGGGCGCGCCGTACTTGATGCCATGCTCGGGCAGGTGCTTGACTTCGTCCATCACCGACGCGGTGTGCAGCAGCGCTTTGGACGGTATGCAGCCGACGTTCAGGCACACGCCGCCGAGCGTTCCGTAGCGCTCGACCAGCACGGTCTTCATGCCCAGGTCGGCACTACGGAACGCGGCCGAATAGCCGCCCGGACCGGCGCCGAGCACGAGCATCTCGCATTCGACGTCGGCCTTGCCGCCGTAGCTCGCAGCGTTGGGGATCGGCGCGGCCGGCGCAGCCGGCGCGGCCGCGGCAGGGAGCTTGGCGGGTGCCGCGGGAGCCACCGCCGCGCCGGCGGCCTCGACGACCAGAAGCACCGAGCCCTCGCTGACCTTGTCGTTGACCTTGACCTTGATCTCCTTGACCACCCCGGCATGCGAGGACGGAATCTCCATCGAGGCCTTGTCGGACTCGACCATGACTAGTCCGGTGTCGACCGCAATTGTCTCGCCGACCTTGACCATCACCTCGATGACGGCGACGTCCTTGAAGTCACCGATGTCGGGAACCTTCACTTCCACCTGTTGGGCCATGACAGCACGCCTCTCAGAAGAGCACTCGCCGCATGTCGGCGAGCAAGTTGGCAAAATGGACGTTGAAGCGTGCCGCCGCGGCGCCGTCGATCACGCGATGGTCCCATGAGAGCGACAGCGGCAAAGTGAGTCGCCAGGTCGCGTTCTTGCCGTCGCTGGAGTACTGCTTCCAGTAGCTCTTACACACACCCATGATCGCCAATTCGGGCGCATTGATGATGGGCGTGAAGTAGATGCCGCCGATGCCGCCCAGCGATGAAATCGTGAACGTGCCACCCGACATCTGTTCTGGCTTCAACTTGCCGTCGCGCGCCAGCTTGGCGAGCTCGCCCATCTCCTTAGCGATTTCAGGAATGGTCTTCTTGTCGACGTCGCGGATCACCGGCACCATGAGTCCGTTGAGCGTGTCAGCGGCGAAGCCGATGTGCCAGTAGTTCTTCAGCACCAGGCTGTCGCCCTCCAGACTCGCGTTGAACTCGGGGAACTTCTTCAGCGTGGCCACCGCCGCCTTCATCATGAAGGGCAGGATGCTGATCTTCACGCCGGTCTTCTCCAGCTCTTTGTTCATCTGCACGCGAAACGCCTCGAGGTCGGTGATGTCGGCCTCGTCGTGCGTGGTGACATGCGGAATCATGACCCAGTTGCGGTGCAGATTGGCCGCCGAGATCTTCTTGATGCGCGAGAGTTCCTTGCGCTCGATGGGGCCGAACTTAGCGAAGTCCACCTTGGGCCAGGGCAGCAGGTCGACGCCGCCGACACCACCACCGCTAAGCGCAGCGGCCTTGGCTGCCGGGGCTGCGGCAGCGCCGCCGCCCTTTGCGAACGCCTCGACATCGGCGCGCACGATGCGGCCATGCTCGCCGGTGCCCTTGACACGGCCGAGATCGATGGCCAGCTCGCGCGCCAGTTTTCGCACCGCCGGCCCGGCGTAGGCCAGTGCGAATGCGGCTTCGTCGATCGCCCCTGCGGAAGCGGTTGCCGCGGGCGCCGGCGCTGCCGCAGCCACCGCAGCCGCAGCAGCACTGGGCGCCGCCGCTGCAGCGCGCGCGTCCCCCGTGGCCAGCGTCATGATGACGCTGCCTTCGCTGACCTTGTCGCCCAGCTTGACGCGGACCTCTTTGACCACACCCGAGAGCGGCGCGGGCACGTCCATCGTCGCCTTCTCGGATTCCAGCGAGACCAGCGGGTCCTCGGCCTTCACGGTCTCGCCGACCTTGACGAAGATCTCGATCACCGGCACGTCCTTGAAGTCGCCAATGTCGGGCACGCGCACCTCGGCGAGGCCTGCCGGCGCGTTCACCGCCGAGGGCGGTGCGCTGACACTGGGTTTGGCAACCTCGGCCGGGGCAGCCGCAGCGGCGACGCCCTCACCCTCGAGCAGCATGATCACGCTGCCCTCGCTGACCTTGTCGCCCACCTTCACGCCGATCGACTTGACCACACCGCCGTGCGGCGCGGGCACGTCCATCGTCGCCTTCTCGGATTCCAGCGAGACCAGCGGGTCCTCGGCCTTCACGGTCTCGCCGACCTTGACGAAGATCTCGATCACCGGCACGTCCTTGAAATCGCCAATGTCGGGTATCTTGATGTCGAAAACGTTGCTCATCGTGTTGTCTCCTCGCCCGGTCAGCGTGTCAGACAGTCCAGGGCGCCGCGCGCTCGGTGTCCAGCCCGTACTTGGCAATGGCTTTTGCAACCACGGCCGGCTTGATCGTGCCCTCGTCGGCCAGCGCCTTCAGCGCAGCGACAGCCACGTAGTAGCGATCGACCTCGAAGAAGCGGCGCAGCTTGACGCGATAGTCGCTGCGGCCGAAGCCGTCGGTGCCCAGCACTATGTAGCGGCGGCCGGCGGCCTGCACGGACTCCCGAACCTGGTCAGCGTAGTTGCGCATGTAGTCGGTGGACGCAATTACCGGCCCTTCGTGGCCGTCGAGGCAGGCCTCGACCCAGCTCTTGCGCCGCACCTCGGTTGGATGCAGCAGGTTCCAGCGCTCGGTGGCCATGCCGTCACGGCGCAGCTCGTTGTAGCTGGTGGCGCTCCAGATGTCGGCCGTGACGTTGAAATCAGCCTTCAGCAGCTCGGCCGCTGACATCACCTCGCGCAGGATGGTGCCGCTGCCCATCAGCTGCACGCGTTGGCCCTGCGCGGCCGTCTTGCCGCCATCCTTCAGCTTGTACAGGCCCTTGAGGATGCCTTCTTCCGCCCCGGGACCCGCATCGGTCAGGCCGGGGTGCGGGTAGTTCTCGTTCATCAGGGTGATGTAGTAGTAGACGTCCTCCTGCTCCTGGTACATGCGTCGCATGCCCTCGCGGATGATGGTCACCACCTCGTAGGCGAAGGTCGGGTCGTACGAGATGCAGTTGGGGATCGTGCCGGCGAGGATGTGGCTGTGGCCGTCCTCATGCTGCAGGCCCTCGCCGTTGAGCGTGGTGCGTCCGGCGGTGCCCCCGAGCAGGAAGCCGCGCGCGCGGATGTCGCCCGCCAGCCAGGCCAGGTCGCCGACGCGCTGCAGGCCGAACATCGAGTAGCAGATGTAGAACGGGATCATCGGCACGTTGTTCGTGCTGTAGGACGTGGCGGCAACGATCCAGCTCGACATCGCACCGCCTTCGTTGATCCCCTCCTGCAGCACCTGGCCGTCCTTGGACTCGCGGTAGTACATCAACTGGTCGGCGTCCTGCGGCTTGTAGAGCTGGCCCACCGACGAGTAGATGCCGAGCTGGCGGAACATGCCTTCCATGCCGAACGTGCGCGATTCATCCGGCACGATCGGCACCACGTGCTTGCCGATCACCTTGTCGCGCACGAGCGTGCCGAGCATCTGCACGAACGCCATCGTGGTCGAGATCTCGCGCTCGCCGGAGTTCTCGAGCAGGCGCTGGAACGTTGAAAGCGGCGGAGTTGGCAGTGGGGCGGATTTGCGCCTGCGCCGCGGCAGGTAGCCACCCAACGCCTCACGGCGTGCGCGCAGGTACTTCATCTCCGCGCTGTCTTCGGGCAGCTTGACGAACGGCACCTTGTCCAGGTCTTCGTCGCTGACCGGAATCTGAAAGCGATCGCGGAAGCCGCGAAGCGCGTCCTGCGTCATCTTCTTGGCCTGGTGGGCGATCATCTGGCCCTCACCCGATTCGCCCATGCCGTAGCCCTTGACGGTCTTGGCCAGGATCAGCGTGGGTTGGGCGGTGTGCTTGACGGCCGCGGCGTAGGCCGCGAACACCTTCACGGGGTCGTGCCCGCCACGCGTCAGGCCCCAGATCTCGTCGTCGCTCATGTCGGCGACCAGGGCCTTGAGATCGGCGTACTTGCCGAAGAAGTGCTCGCGCACGTAGGCGCCACTCTTGCTCTTGAAATCCTGGTATTCGCCGTCGACGCACTCTTCCATGCGCTTGAGCAGGAGACCGCTGGCGTCCTTGGCCAGCAGCTTGTCCCAGCCGCTGCCCCACAGCACCTTGATGACGTTCCAGCCGGCGCCGCGGAACACGCTCTCCAGTTCCTGCACGATCTTGCCGTTGCCGCGCACTGGCCCGTCCAGGCGCTGCAGATTGCAGTTGATGACGAAGATCAGGTTGTCCAGCGCTTCGCGGCCGGCCAAAGAGATCGCGCCCAGCGCTTCGGGCTCATCCATCTCGCCGTCGCCCATGAAGGCCCAGACCTTGCGCTGCGTGGTCTCGGCCAAGCCGCGCCCCTGAAGGTACTTCAGGAAGCGCGCCTGGTAGATCGCCACCAGCGGACCCAGCCCCATCGACACCGTGGGGAACTGCCAGAAGTCGGGCATCAGCCAGGGGTGCGGGTACGAGGACAGGCCCTTGCCGCCGGTTTCCCGTCGGTAACCGAGCAACTGATCCTCGGTCAGCCGTCCTTCGAGGAAGGCGCGGGCGTAGATCCCTGGCGAACTGTGGCCCTGGATGAACAGGAGGTCACCACCGTGGCTCTCGGTCGGTGCGTGCCAGAAGTGGCCGAAGCCGATGTCGTACAAGGTGGCCGCGGACTGGAAGCTGGCAATGTGGCCTCCGAGCTCCGAGGATTCCTTGTTGGCGCGCAGAATGATGGCCAGCGCGTTCCAGCGAATGATGGAGCGCAGCCGGTGTTCGATGGCACGGTCGCCGGTCGACCTCTCCTCCTGTTCCGGCGAAATGGTGTTCTTGTAAGCGGTCGTCAGCGATCGTGGCACATAGATGCCTTCGCGCCGCGCCTCATCGACAAGCCGGTTGACGAGGTAGTTGGTTCGTGCCGCGCCCCGGTGCGCCACGACGGCGTTGAGCGCGTCCAGCCATTCCGCGGTCTCGGTGGTGTCGATGTCGTCCTGAGGGCTCATCTGGTTCTCCTGGTGGTGCAAGGTTTCGGCCACGGCGCTCCCGATCCTCAGTTGCGGCTGGTCATCATTGCTCGTGAGCGGGTCTTCAACAGCCGTAGCACTCAACAAATCTGTCACTTTTGTGAGAGCGGCCAAAACCGTGGGCTACGCAGCGAGTGCCATACGGCCATTCCATAGTCGCTCTACAGCGCTCGGGCGCGGCTGGGTAGCGACGCCAATTGTCTCCGGCGACAGGTCACCATTTAAGTCAGCGACCCTGACCAGTGCCAAGACGTGCGCCCCTCCTCGGACCATCCCATCTGGCGCTTCTTGGCCATGCTTGCGCTCACCACCTGATTGACCGCGGACTGTACAATGCTGCTGCCCATCGGCAGTCCCTTCCGATAGCGCGCACGATAGCTCTACTCGAGGTGCAGGCGAAAGTGCTGAATGGGGATCTCGAGGCGGTATTTCAGCGTTGGCACCCCGGACTCTCCGGGGCCGCCGAGACCAGGCGGGCAGCGTAGCACCCCCACGTCTGGTTACTCTCCGTATGCAATCAATCTTGCGAATGACGGCTGGGCGACTGTCGCCATCAGCGCACGGCGGGCGGCGCGTTCATTACCGGGGCCGTGTTCGCGCCGGTGGCGGCGGGACTCTGGCTGGTGATTGACCCGGAACATCGTGCACGAGTCGACTCGCAGGCGGGCTGTTGCGAACGGCAGCCATCGGCGGGGCAGTCTGCTTGCATGTAGGGCCGGAATTGGCCGAGGCCGTGTGAAAACACAAAGCGCAATTCGCCCGCGTTCGATTCTGTCGAATTTCCTTGGGAAATGTTCTCAGAATCTCACATACGTCCGCCAAAAACGGCGTGGCGCGCCACGCCCGACGACGCTTCGCGGGTTTTCACCCCTTTCTCCGCCGCAATTTCTCCATACAAAACAGGTTGTTGCAGAAGTCGCGACCTAAGGAATGATGGGCTTGTTTTGAAAGTGAATCCAATCGACCGCTTGATCGCTTCGATATCGGCCTCGGTGATCCCATCAAGCCACGCGGTGTACACCCGCAGCATCGTCGTGGCGCTGTGGCCGTGCTGCTTGGACACCCAGAGCGGATTTTTGCCGATCACGAGATTCGAGCTCACCGATGAATGTCGGGCGTTGTACGGCTCGCAGTAGCGCGCTTTCATTCGCTGCCATGTCCGTTTCCATCGTGCCCAGGGGTATAGGCGATTGCGGCGATCGAGCAAATAGTTCTGTCCGTCGAGCAGGCATTGAACCGCAGTCAGAAACCCGATCTCGTATAACGAGCGGCCCAGACCGAGTCTCGCATCCGAACGGGAGAGGATGTCCTCCAGAGCCTCCGTAGTAATCAAGCGCTGGTAATAATCCGGCTGCCGGCGTTGCCGGTGGTGGTAGCTGCGCTCGCAATAGTCACCGAAGAATTGATCGACTGCGAGCGGGCATAACGGGGCCTCAAGGTCACATTTCTCGAGTCTCATGTTATGGTTTCCAGGATGACAACGCTCTGCATCGCGGGGCGTCAGCGCCCGAATTGTTTAGAGATCGTAAAGCGCGCCATGATGGGCTCAAGCGGATGCTCGTGGACATCGGCCCGCCCGGCAGGGTAAGCGTCGATCTCGGATTTCAGCCGATCGACATACCAGAACTCCGCCGCTGCCGCGTGGGTGTTGAGGATATTGTAGATGCCGACCGAAGCGCCCCAGCCCGAGGGGAAGGCATAGTGAGCGTCGAGGTTCAGTTCGCCGAAGCCCTTGCCATGAATCTGACCGGCCGCGGTCGGGGCGTTGGCGCACGATGTCGCCACGCGCGGGAAGTCTTTCACGGCGGCAGAATCCACGCAGGGCCCAGAAGAGAGCGGATAGTTCCCGAGATAACGATAATTTAGGCCGCCGCTCCAGCGGCCGACATTCGTCAGATACACTGCCAGCGAGCCGGTCGCGATCGGCGCATCGGTGATGTAGTCGCCGAGATGGCCGGTGCCATCGTCAAGCGCGTGGGTAAAGCGCGTGTGATCGCCTGAGTAGCTGGCATAGAACTCAAGCCAACGACGGATCTGGTCGGTGATATTGATTTCATAGCCGTAGCGGCGGCTCGGGGGGCCCGCCGTATCCTCCCCGACATCCGGGTCAATGATGGTCTCGGACTGCTGCCATAGGTTATAGACTGCGAACGTCAAGGCGATATGGCGCTGAATCTCGGCGCGCACTCCCACTTCCTCGCCCTCCTGCTTTGCGAGCAGTGGTGTGTTCGGAAGTCCCAGGTCCACGCTCTTGTCCTGATTGACCCCGCGCAGATCGGCGCTGTGAAACCCCTCGCCCGCGGCCAAGTAGAACTCGAGGTGATTGGTCGGCGTATAGATCAGGCTGCCCTTGGGCTGGAGCAGTGACTGGGTTGCCGTGCCCGCATTGGTATATCCGGCCGTCTCGTGCAATCCGGCCAGATAGTCAACGTCGGTTCCATGCTGATAATCGTCGCGAAGACCGAGCACGCTGCGGAACGTCGAGGTCCAGTGGGTGGTCGCCTGCAGATACGCTGCGCCGGCGAACAGATACACCTGATCCGAATTGGAAAAAGACGCGGGATCATTCTGCGGCGGCAGCGGCACGCGATCCTCGCTGGGCAGGCGCCCGACGCCCAACAAGTCGTAACGCGTGAGCGCACCAGCCGCAATCTCGTTCTGGATCGGGCCCAATGCTACCGGCAGCGTGTAATTCGCCGCGCCGCCGAGCACACGGCGATTCTCGAACTGATCTTCCTGATCGCCATGAATCGGATCGAACAGATACTGCGTGAAGTCATTGAACAAATACAGTTGATCGTAGATGAAGAACGAGCTGGCCGAGAATTGTCCCTTTCCCAGACTCTCGTGATATTCAAGCGAGAGGCTCGCGCGCTGCGCGCGGCCGCCATCGCTTGGATCAAGCGTGCCGAAGCGATTGGGGACCAAGCCCTCGGTAATGGCGCGGACCGGAATGTCGGTCGTGTTGTTCCACAGCTGGTGGTAGAACATGCCGGTCACGGAATAACCGTTGCGCACATCGCCCTCGCTGAAGCGCAGGACCGCGTTCTCCTTGCGCGCATCATCGGGCGTCAGGAATGGACCATCGTAGTGCTGCACCTCCGCGGCGGCCAACAGGTGTCCCTCGCCGAGCGCCTCCGAGCCGGCAGTGAAGATGCGCTGGTAATCGAGCGTGCCGAGGGTCGCGGCGACTTGATCGGCAATCGTGTCCCGATAGCTCACACTCACCGAACCGACCGCGCCGAAGTCCCCCACGTTGGCGTAATACGGCCCCTTGGTGTAACTGAGCCCGTCCGCGAGCTCGGGGATCAAGAAATTCAGATCGGTATAACCCTGACCGTGCGCGTGCGTCGGCTGGTTGATCGGCATGTCATCGACGTAGGCCGCAAGATCCGTGCCGTGATCCAGGTTGTAGCCCCGCATCAGATATTGATTTGCCTTGCCCTCACCGCTGTGCAAGGTCACGACCAAGCCCGGCACGGTTTCCAGCAACTGAGCCGGGCGGTACGCCGGTGTCAGCTGCAGCTCCTGATCCGCGACCACCCCTTCGCTGGCGCTCGAAGCTGTTCCGAGCAGTTCCAGGCGCTCGGCCGTGATGGCGATTTCCTGTAGCGTCTGCCCCATGTCGCTGGTGGTGACATTCGCGCTCGTGTCGGCCTGCGCCGCGGTGGGCACCCCGACACCGCACAAGGCGCTCGCCGCGCCGACACCCCACAGCAGCGTGCCGAGGGTGTTCCGTTGCGGATAACGAATCGGCAAGAGGCTGGCATGCCGGGTAACCTCGCCAGACCCGGCGAAATTCGTCATCCGTCGCTCCCCAATGCTTGAGCAGTTCGAGCAGTAATACGCGTGCGGAACGAAAGCGGATGCTCATTGTATGAAGAATTTAAAAATCCTCATACTCCGCCCGCCCTGCAACTCATTGGCCAACACGATTCGGCGAGCAGGGCCAATTCAAAGAGGTCGTGGCCAAGGCGCGGCTATCGGGTGGCCGTCGATTGAAACGCGTTGCAGGGGTAAGGTGCCGCGGCACCGAGTTAGATCACGGGCGCGTTTAATCAGTAGTTTTAATGAGTTAAAACGTTTCCTGGCCCAGCCGTGGCAACCACCCGGCGTCTGACAAGTAACGCCGAGGAAGCCACCACTGACAATGCCCGGCCGCCCAGGAAGCATCGATCGCTCCGGGCGCAGTAGCGGTCAGATTGATGCCACGCGGCCTTCGGGCGATGCAGTGCAGTTGCTATGTCGCCCTGGACGCATGAAGAATTCTATGGACTTCTTACGATCGACACCGGCGGCATCCGCCGCGGCTCAATGGCGCGGCGTCAGATGACGATGCCTGGCGCCATCGTGTCTATGTGCCTCGCCCAGCTCGACACTGACGAGGTTCAGCTGACCATGACGCACACCTCGTTCGGCAATGATCTTCTCGGCGAATTGCCGAACTGTTTTCGCGGGGCCCTTTAGGGCGGTGGTCTCTAGGCACTGTTCGTGGTCGAGGTGCACATGCATGGTCGCGACCGTGAGGTCGTGGTGATCATGCTGCAGATTAGCCAACCGATCGGACAACTGTCGTTCGTGGTGGTTATAGACGTATGAAAGACTCGCAACGCAGAATCCGGTGCTGTCGCGAGCCTGGTCTCGGCGTTGCAAAAGATCGCGGAGTATGTCGCGCACCGCCTCGCTACGCGTCGTGTATCCACGTTGTTTGATGAGCTCATCGAATGCCGAGGCCAGCTCCTCGTCGAGCGAAATCGTGAAGCGATCCATGGCTTTCTCCGTGTTTGATATGGCCTGGTGACTGACTGTGACCCGTTGTCGATCGGACCATCGGCCGGCGCCGCTAATGTTTGATCGTAGCGTACCCGCGCGCGCGCTCACCAGCAGCCCGCATCGCGTTGCAGCTATGGCAGGCTCGACATTCCCGGATGCGTACTCAACACGTGCGCTACGCGACAGTTCCAGGGAGGGAATTCGTCCGGTTAATCGCGGAACCTACCTGGGCGTCCGACCCGCCCTGGTGCCTGAATAGCCGTGACGCACACATTTCGCCCGTCAATTGAGCGGGAAACCTGTCAATGCGGTCCGTTGAGCTCATCATTCTCGCCGGCTACCGGATCTGCCCCAGCGCGATGTCGTTCAAATGTTTGGAGCCGCTCCGCATGCCGCTCCGGTTTCTCATCTCAGTCTGCATTCGCACAGTTGGCGGCGCCGAGGACGCACCGGGCGGTGATCGGACTAAATGATGCGCTACGGATCTGTGCGCCTTTCGCTATGGTGCCGATCGGGTTGGCGCAGGCAGGGAAGGGTCATCGGAGGCTAGGGATGTGATCGGATGGGGCCGCGCGCGCGGAAGCTGGTGGGTAGCGATCGTGCTGCCGGGTTTCCTATTGCGCTCGCTGATTCCGATCGGCTTCATGCCGACGTTTGGCCCGGGCTTGAGCGTGCGGCTTATTCTATGCGAGGGCTGTCGACCGGTTGCGTCGATAGCTGTGTCGACGGCTATGGACCTGTCGTCGGACATGCCCATGAACGTGCCGATGGACGTGCCGGCGCAGCATCACCCTGGCGGCGATCCGAGTTCCGGGGGCAGCGGCTCGCGTGGCCATCAAGACCACAGCGCCTGCCCCTACGGGGCCAGTCCAACGCCCGCTGCGGTGCCAGCGTGGTCCAGTGTGCTCGTGACGATGCAACGGTCATCGGAACCGCCCGTGTCGGCACCGCAAGTCACCCATTTTGAGATTGCACCGCGTGCGCAATCCCCGCGCGGCCCTCCCGTCGAACTCTGACCCATTGCGCTCACTGGACTGAGCGCGCCTAAGACGCGTACGTGGGCACGACCGCCCGCCGTCGCGTTGGGATTTGAGGTTAGAATCATGGGGAGACTCACATGTTTTGTGCCCACCAGAGCGATGGCCACGCCATCGCGGGGACGTTTTTGTTTCCGGCCAAGGTCGGATCGCCTCTCGAATGCTTCGGACTTGGGACAGGCGGCGCCCGCGTGGGGATTGGGCCTGCTGCTTTGGCTCGCGCCAGCCGCAAGCTTCGCGTGCGCGTGCGGTTGTGGCGTATTCGACGTTGGTACCGTCAGCATGCTTCCGACTCACGCTGGCGGTACCGTGTACCTCGAGGATGGCTATATGAATCAGAGCGAGAACTGGGTTGGCTCGCACTCTGCGCCAGCCTCCGCCAATACCGACAAGGAGCTCCAAACCAATTTTGGTGCCCTGGGGATGGACTATCAGTTCAACAGCGATTGGGGTGCGGCACTGGAATTTCCCTATTGGGACCGACTCTTCCGCACCGATATTGGGACGCCCGCAGCCCCTGACGTGACAAGCTTTCGCCACAGCGCGCTCGGGGACATACGACTCACCGGTCGCTACACGGGGTTCTCATCTGATCTATCGACGGGCCTCACGCTCGGACTGAAGCTGCCCACGGGCGATTGGACGTACCCTAATCTCGACCGCGATTCATCGATTGGTACGGGAACCGCAAATTTGCTGCTGGGCGGCTATCACGTGGGCACCTTGAGCGATAACCCCCATCTGAAATGGTTCGCGGAAGTCCTGCTCGATCGCGCCTTCAACACGCGTGAAGGCTATCGAACGGGCAACGAGATCCAGGCCGCGCTGGGGGCTTTGTACGACGGCATTCAGCTCGGGCAATTGGGCACTCTCGCCACACTCCTACAGTTGATTGGCTCCGATCGGCTACACGACAGCGGTGCGAATGCGAATCCGGCCAACAGCGGCTATCATCGCCGGCTGCTCTCGCCCGGCGTCGAGGCCAGCTTCGGCCAGTGGAGTATCTACGGCGATGCCGAGTATCGCCTCTACCACTACGCCAATGCCGCCTCGTCCGTGGCAGTAGAAGGTACCCAGGGCCAGCTGGTCGCGCCGGTGCTGCTCAAATTCATGCTGAGCTATCACTTGTCACCGAGGCAATCTTGGAATCTGAGCGCGCTGGACCCATCCGGGAGCGTCGCGCCCCCCGGGTCGGTCCGACCCTCGAATGCGAGCCTGCCGACGCTCTTTCGGGCCAGGAAACGCCAGAGCGTTCGCCATGGCGGTCCCGAGCATCAGCGCGGGATGAGCGGCGGCGCCGCGAACAATCCCGCCTTGTCCGCGAGTACCTTTCCTGATATCTGAAAAGTTTGCCGTAGGCCTGGCAGCGAGGCTAAATGTACGGCGACGTCGCTAGTGCAGCGCAGCTCTCGCTGCGGTTGACCGCGTCACTGCTGGTCGGGGCCTTTGCGGCCAGTCTTGCGGCACCAGGAAGTGCGTATGGCACGTCCAATTCTGTTCTGGCTGCTCGGCGTTCCAATTCCGACCATCATCTTGATGGCGCTGTTGTCGCATTAGGCACGGGTCTGCGAGAATCGGGCGGCATGATCGGCCGCGAAGCCTCATGACGTCAGCGATCGACGGTGCCTCCGCCAGCCGGTGGGCGTCGGCGCGGGCGTGACACCGCCGAACGCCGGACTCTGCGCGGTCAGAATTGCGGTTGCGCTGCTTGCATTACTTTCGACGGAGGTCCTTCATAGCGCACCGTTGTCGCCAGCACACAGCGCTGCAAGCGGGCCAGCGAAGGTGGAGCGGCTGCTCGCTGCGATGACGCTGGAAGAGAAGATAGCGTTCATTCATGGCGCCACCGAGGAGGCGTCGACCTATCAGGGGCAAGCCGGCTATCTGCCGGGCGTACCACGCCTGGGGATTCCGTCGCTGCGGCTCGCCGATGGGCCGCCAGGCGTGCTGACCCGCGAGGTGTCGACCGCGCTTCCATCGACCATGGCGCTGGCGGCGACCTTCAGCCGTGAAGATGCGCAAGCCAATGGCATCGTGATCGGCCGCGATGCACGAGCCTTGGGCATCGATCTCGTGCTCGAGCCCTTCATCAATATCGACCGCGATCCGAGCTTCAGCCGCAGTTACAACACCTATGGCGAGGATCCCACGCTGACCGGACAGATTGGCGCCGCCGTCGTGCGAGGCATCCAAAGCCAGGGCGTAATGGCCCAAGCCAAACATTACATTGCCTTTGACGGTGCGAATGACGTGCAGGTGGATCCGCAGACGCTGCGCGAAATATACGCAGCGCCGTTTGCGGACGTGGTAGATGCCGGCGTTGCATCGATCATGTGCTCCTACAACCGGGTCAACGGCCCCTTTGCCTGCGGCAACGAAGCGATGCTGAAAGGCCTGTTGCGTGGCGAGCTGGGGTTCCAAGGCTTCATTACCTCCGATTGGGGCGCCAACCATGCGGCCGAGTTCATCAATGCGGGTCTCGACATGGAGATGCCGGGTGAGCTGCGAGTCGGGCCCCAGAGCGAGGAGCTGATGAGGGCCTATTTTTCGGGCACTGAAGTGGCACCAGTGCCGCCGAGGAGCGCTGACGCGATGGGCTTTGGGCCCAGAGGTCGGATTCCGGAGGAGTTCATTGAAGAGGTTCCGGCAACGGGCGGTGGTGGATCTGCAATCACGGAGCTCCGCGACTATGCCAACCTACGCGCGGCGTTGCATGCCGGCACCGTGACCGAGGCCACGATTACACGGGCGGCGCGCGGAATTCTGCTGCAGATGCAGCGATTCGGGCTGCTTGATGGGCACTCCAAGCACTCTGTGACTCCCGAGCCGGTCGAGCAGGACGCCCGTGTCGCCCTGCGCACCGCTGAAGATGCCGCGGTGTTGCTCAGGAATGAGGGAGCGTTGCCGCTCACCAAGCAGGATCTGAGTTCCTTGCTGCTGATTGGACCTGGCGCCCTTCAGACCGTGGCCGTCGCCAAGTCGGGCGAACAGGCCTTGGGGCGACCTGAGCGGCAGATCGGCGCCTTTGAAGCCCTGCGCCGTTTCTACAGCCATGACCGGTCAGTGCACATCAGCTACCGCCCCGGCAATGACATGAACGGATCTGTCGTCCCAGCAGCAGCGCTCAGCCATGACGGCCGGCCGGGCCTGATCGATGAAGACACCAGCAACCAACGCCAGGGGCTCGATCCCGAAATCAACTTCACGCTCGCGAATGGGCGGCCCCTGGCGGCGCGTTCCGCGCCCCGCTGGAGCGGAAGCGTGACGACGCCTGCCGACGGCGTCTACGAGTTCAATCTGCAGATGATGGGAGGGTCCGGTGCAATCCGCCTCGACGGTCAGGAGCTCGGTCGTATTGCCATTCCGCCGCAACATGGAGACGTGCTGCAGGCCGCTCAGGACAATGTGTTGCCGACGCCCGATGGTCTGGACAATCTTCGACGGCGGATCGAGCTGACGAGCGGCCGGCATGCGCTCATCGTGACAGCGATCGGCGATGACTCCGGTAAGCCGTTGCAGGTACGACTCAATTGGGCAACCCCTGAGCACAAGCGGGCCGACTATGCGGCCGCCGTTGCGCAGGCGAAGATCGCCAGGACGGTAGTGGTCTTCGTCTGGTCCCGCAATGAGCCGGTCATGGCGTTGCCGGGTAATCAGAATCAGCTCATCGCAGACGTCGTTGACGCGAATCCCAACACGATCGTCGTACTCAATACCGCTGATCCGATCGCTATGCCTTGGCTTGATAAGGTCAAAGCTGTCTTGCAGATGTGGTACACGGGTGATGAAGGGGGATGGGCTGCCGCAAATCTGCTGGTCGGTCGTGTGAGTCCCGCGGGGCGACTTCCGTTCACGTGGCCCAGACGGGTGCAAGACACGGTGGCGCACGATCCTTCGCATCCGGAGCGCTCTTCCGGCGGTGTCGGTGGCAAGACCATCTACTCTGAGGGCCTGTTCGTCGGCTATCGCTGGTTCGATCGACAAGGCATCGAACCGCTGTTTCCCTTTGGCTATGGGCTTTCCTATACGCGTTTTGAGTACCAATCATTGGCGGTCAGGCCTGCCGCCGATGGCGGCCTGGACGTATCATTCACGCTCAAGAACATCGGTTTGGTACGCAGCGACGAAGTGCCTCAGGTCTACCTGACAGCACCGGTTGATGCTTCGCACCACGCCCAGTTTGCCGACCGCTCCCTGGTGGCATTCGATCGCGTCTCGCTCGATGCCAGGCAGTCAAAGCGCGTGGTCTTACACGTGCCACTACGTCGGCTTCAGTACTGGTCTGAGGCTGACAATCGCTGGCAGGTTGCTACGGGTCCGCGATCGATTCAGGTGGGCGGCTCGTCAAGAGATATTCGACTGACGGCACCGACAAGCTAGCCTGTGATCGTGGCCGGCGCTGCCAGGACTCGGTTCGGCCTGAGGTAGATTTAGACGCTCGGCAAAGCCCGGAACCTCGCCCGCCCCGGAAAATGCCGCGGCGGACCGCTGATATCGGTTGGCATCCACACTCATGACATTGCAGGGAGTCGATCAGGCTCAAATACATCGCAGCGCTGCCACTCACGCTGGGCCTGGCCGTAGCCGCCGTGGCCGACGAGAAACCATACAAGAAAGGGCTGGTCACCGACGTCGCCTGGATCCGCGTCAAGGACGGCAAGCTGATGGATTACATCGCGCATCTGAACGGCACCTACAAGCAGGAAATGGAGGCTTTCAAGAAAGCAGGCTTGGTCACCGAATACCGGATTTACCAGGTCGCACCGCGCCATCCTCAGGATCCGAACCTGATTCTCACGGTGACCTATCCGAGCTATGCGGCGCTCGACCACCACGCAGACTACGACTCGATCACGACCAAGATCGAGGGCAGCCTCAAGCAGGCCGATGCCTCCTACGGCGCCCGGGCGAGCATCCGCGAGGTACTCGGATCGGAACTGATCCAGGAGCTGATTCTCAAGTAGCGGTCGGTGCGACCCAAGCCGGCTTCAGGCGCCGGCGTAGTCGGCCTCGTGGGTGCGTTCACCGCGGGCGGCGGCGAAGGCGTCGGTGATGATGCGGTGCGCGGTCCACCAGCGGCGACGCGAGTCGAGCAGCACCAGCCAGACCCGATGTCCCGATTGCTCGGCTAGCGCAATCAGGCAGTGCCCGGCTTGGGAGGTATACCCGGTCTTGAGGCCAACGACGCCGTCGAGGCGCCCGAGTAGCTGATTGGTGTTCTTGAAGGCCATTAGCCGCCCCGAGGCCGTGCTGATCGTCGCCTGCTCCCACGCTGCGATCTGGGCAATGCGGGGGTTCGCGTGCGCGGCCTTGGCGAGGCGCAGCAGGTCGTTGACGGTCGAATACTGACCCTCGGCGTCGAAGCCACAGGGATGCACGAAGTGCGAGTCCTGCATGCCAAGCTCGGCCGCGCGGGCATTCATGCGCGCTGCAAAGGCATCGAGAGACCCGGCCGCGTGTTCGGCCAGCACCAGGCAGGCATCATTGGCGGAGTGCATCAGCATTGCCGTCAGGGCCTCATCCGCCCGTATGCTCTCGCCGGTGTGCAATCCGACCCGCGGCCGCGTCGTGTGGGCTGCGTCGTGGCTGACGCTCAACAACGCATCGGGCCGCCAGTCGGAATCGAGCACGACCAGCGCGGTCAGCAGCTTGGTCAAGGACGCCGGGGCGCGACGCACGTCGACATTGCTCCCCCAGAGCAGTTCCCCATCCAGCACGGCGGCATAGGCGGCCGCAGCGCGGTGATACGGATCATGACCGTCGGCGCGCGGGTGAGCGCCGGCAGTGCCGACAGCGCCCAGCAGGAGCACAGCCACGAGCCCGCGCGACAGTTTGTCCACGATCCTCACCGCGAGGTATGGCCGCAAGTCATCAGTCACCTCATCTGCAGTTGCCGCAAGTCTATCTGCGAGCGCATGCCGACGATAGTGTCTGGATCACACTGGCAGGCTGGTCGTGCGTAACAGATCGCGCGAACCCTGCCATTCGCCGCCGCCGCGGTAGCCCCGAAGCTCGGCGCAGGCCATGAAGAATGCCCCCCGGTAGAAGAACCAGCACTGCGCCTGGGCGGTGCCGTAGGTCGCCGCGAGCAGGGGCCGCGCCCGATCCGAGTTGCGATCGAGATTGGCGAGCCAGCCTGCCGCGATGCGCTGATAGTGCTCGCCGCCAACCCGCCGGCGCGCCGCCGGCTTCAGTTCGCGCTGGAAGTGCTGCTGCAAGTCCTCGCTGGGCATGAGCCCGGTGGTGAAGAACTATCGCGCCATCCAATCCGATTCATCGCGTGCCAGGAGGTGGTAAGCGAACTCGGGATGGCCGAAGATGTGGACAGGGAGCAGGCCTTAGTACCTCAGCCAACGAGCGATGTTCGCCATCAACTGCTGGTAGTTTTTCATACGCTCGAACATCTCGATCGACAGCACTCGATCAAGCACGCCGGCGTGTCGAAGCGGTTCATATCGCAGGTGATGATCTGCAGATTGCTCAAGCCTCGGCGGGCACATTCCGCCTCGATATAGATGCGCTGGGTCGCGGAATTCGACACGCCGGTGATCCGCGCATGCTCGCTGGTCAGCCGCAGCATGGCCTCTCGCCTGATGACTCGATGACCGCCGCGGCTTCCTCGTTGCAGCGGTCGATCTGCAGCAGCATCCTGCAGAACGCCGGCTTGAACAGATTGCGCCGTTGTCCGAGCAGGTGATTCAGGCTCGAGCCGCAAAATTCGAGCTCGCCGGGCAGGTGTTGCACGCTGAACGACATGGAGCTCTAGCGCGAGGCCACGCCGAGCTCGCGAAACAGACGGGTCAGGTTCGGATAGATGGCCTCATCCGAGACCGGAAATGCCGGTACCGATGATCGCCATCGTTTCGATGGGAATCGTGGTCAATTCCGCCCCGTCTCAGGCACTATCGTGGCATATACGTTTGCCGGGGCTCGCTGGATGCATCCGGCACCGGCCGAGTAGCGCGACCGACCTGCCAAACGCATCCGCCAGGACTCGAGGATCGTTATTCGAGTACGGAATGTGACTTGTTACTGCGATGCCGGTCTGATATGAATGAATGCGCCTATCAACACAGTAGCGTTCGCGCGGGTTCGGCGGCTGCGATCACCGTGATCGCTGGCCAAGGTAGCGGACGCGGACATGAGCGTGGCAGAACAAAACCAGGACGCAGCACTGATCGAACGGATTCGGGGCGGCGACCGCGCGGCGTTTCTGGATTACTACGATCGTTATTCGCCGCTGCTGTTCTCGGTAGCGGCACGGGTGCTCGGCGACCGCAAAGAGGCCGAGGACGTGTTGCAGGAAGTCATGCTCGTGATCTGGAATAAGTCCGGCGACTTCGACCCGCAACTTGGTACGCTCTCCAGCTGGGCCGTGACGCTCACTCGCAATAAGGCCCTGGACCGGCTTCGCGCACGCACGCGGCGGCTGCGCCTGATCGAGGAAGCCGCGGTCCTGGCCGAGGATTCCTACGTCACCTCCTACCCTTCCGCGAATGAGATCGTGCACGGCCGCGAGCGGGCGGAATTGCTGCGCGACGCCATGAACGACCTGCCGGCGGACCAGCGAATGGCGATTGAGCTGGCTTTCTTTACCGGACTGAGCCAGAGCGACATCGCGACGCGGCTGCAGCAGCCATTGGGCACCGTTAAGGCGCGGATTCGACGCGGCATGCTACGTCTGCGTGAGCGGCTCGGGGGTGTGCTGTGATCGACGAAGGCATGCAGGAACAAGCCTCGGCGTATGCACTCGGCGCGCTGGACGCGGATGAGACCAAGGCATTCGAGGTGTCGCTGCGCGTCGATCCGGAATTGCGTGCCCTGGTCCACGAGCTGCGCTCCGTGACCGAAGCACTGGCCGGTACGGCGCCGGCGCTGGAGCCGCCGGCAGACATCAAAGCGCGGCTGCTGCTCGAGATCGACCAGCGGCGGGCTTCGGGCTCGAGGACGGTTGAGGATAAGCCGCTCAGAGGGCTGGTCAGCCGGCCGGCCCGCCTGTGGATTCCATGGGCTGTGGCGGCGGCTATGGCCGTACTGTCTCTGGCGTTTCTGCGGCAAAGCACCAGCCTGCGCTCGCAGCTCGCCGCACAGGCAGGGCGTATCAATGAACTCACGGCAAGCGCCGAACTGGCGCGCGCCGAGAGCGCTGATCTGCGGCTGGCAGTGGCCAAGCTGCGCGAAAGCAATCGGCTCGCCAGTTTCCGCATTGCGCTGCTCGACTCGTTGCTGGCTGCGGCGCCCAAGGCGATTGCGGTCAGCGTCTGGGATAACGACCGCCAGGACGGCGTGTTCATCGTGCGCAATCTCAAGCCTCTTCCGAGCGACGAGGACTACCAGCTCTGGATCATCGATCCGAAATATCCGTCGCCAGTAGATGCTGGCGTATTCCAGGTCAACGCCAAGGGCAATGTGCGCGAGGACTTCCGGGCAAAATTGCCGATCCAGACGGCGAATCAGTTCGCCGTTACGATCGAGCGCAAGGGTGGGGCGGCGGTGCCCAATACCAAGGCAATGGTGCTGGCGGGAAGCTAGGGGCCCGGCGCCGGCGGCAGCCGTTGCCCGGGCGTTTGAGCACTTACTCTTTTTTGGCGTTTTTCGCCTTGTATATCCGAACCTGCTCGTTGAAGCGGTCGGCGACGCTTTGCAATTGAGCGACGGCGGCGTTGTGCCTTTGGGTCTCGATATGATCCAGCTCGTCTTTTTGCTTGTCCGTCAGCTTGTCTCCAGCCTTAGCCACCGCATCCTGATGTTCCTGCTTGATGCAATCGAGGTAGACACCGATCGCCGCGTCATATTCGGTGATCGCTTTCTTTACCGTGACCATTTCGCTGAGACTGGCCGAATTGCCGTCCGGGATCTTTTCCGGCGACGTCGGATACGCACAGTCGGCATGGACAGATGCCGCCGTCAACGCGGCGAGCGCGGCAATGGCAATAAGCAATTTCATACCAAATTGATCCCGGGTGACTGGTCGGATGGCCATCTTAGTGTGGGGCCGCTCCCCGGGCCAAGTCCACGGCAAAATCGCTATACTGGCCCCGATTCCGATCGATGTATGCTGATCGGCTGAGGCGCGGCGTGAAGGCACCTGTGGCGATTATCATCGCGGTCCTTGCCGCGGCATCGGCCATCGCCGCCGGGCCTCCGCCGATTCCGGTAGGCGCTGACGCTTATACCATGTGGGACCGTTGGGCCTACCAGCGCATCGGCGAGCGAGCTTACATGCGCAGTACCTATGATCGGGCAGGGGGCAACGCATCCGGCGATGCTTCGCACTTCCTGTATCAATTGGCAGACGATTTCAACGTCACCCTGGACGTCGAAGGCCCCGGGATCCTTTATTTCGCGCGCTACAATCACTGGCACGGAAGTCCCTGGCACTATGAGATCGATCATGTCGATCACATAGTGCGGGAGAGCAGCACCGACGATCCGCTGCACCCGAAACCCGATTCAGAATTTCTGCCTGAGCGTCTATTCCCAGAGCCGCTGGCACTAACGTGGTCTCAAACCCATGGCGCGGACTTGAATTGGGTGCCCATTGGCTTCCGGCAGTCGTTCCGCATGGCGTATTCGCGCACCTTTTACGGCACCGGGTATTACATTTACCATCAATTCGTCGACGGTACGCCGTTGTCACGTTCCATTGCCGCTTGGGATGGCAAGACCTCACCCGATACGGCGATGCTGAATGTGATCCGAAGCGCGGGCAAGGATATTGCGCCCCCGGCCGGATCCGCCGGAGTTGAACAAGCGTCTGGCCACTTTGACCTGCCTGCGAACTCCGCGATACAGGTCTGGGAGGACACGCGCGGCGCTGCGACGCTTCGCGCACTGGAATTCTCGGTTCCGAGCGCACAAGCGCTGGCCTTCTCCGCCGCACGGCTGCTGGTAACGTGGGACGGTCGGCCGTCACCCTCAATCAACGCTCCGGTATCGCTGTTCTACGGAGCGGGCATCTTGTATAACCGCGACAATCGCGAATACCTGGTGCGCTCGCTGCCCATGGTGATTCGCTACGACAAGGATCGCGTGTACCTGAGCAATTACTTTCCGATGCCTTTCTTTCGCTCGGCGAGAATCCAACTGGTGGGTGTCAGCACGACCGACATCACGGATGTGCAATGGACGCTGCGGTATGCGCGTTATAAAGATCCGCCCAATTATGTGGGTTATTTTCACGCCACCTACGCAGATCATCCGCACCCGAAATTTGGGCAGGATATGGTGCTGCTCGATACGCGTGATGCCGAGGGCGGTGGCGACTGGTCGGGTCAATTCGTGGGAACTTCGATTATCTTTTCCCACGAGGCTGTTCTTAGCACGTTGGAAGGCGACCCGCGGTTTTTCTTCGACGACAGCCAGACACCTCAGGCGCAGGGCACCGGCACGGAGGAATGGTGCGGCGGTGGCGACTATTGGGGCGGCGTAGATACCACCCTGCCGTTGGCGGGTCATCCCATCGGCGCCAGAAGCCCGGATGCGGCGGTGAGTGTCGAAGACAAGCTTGAATCGGCGTACCGCTTTCTGCTTGCCGATCTGATGCCGTTCGGCAAGAACGCCGTGATCCGCCTCGAGCATGGCGGCGAGAACGAGTCGAGCGAGCACTATGAAACGGTCACGTATTGGTACGGATTGCCGGCGCCATCACTGATCAAGACCGATGAACTGTCGGTCGGAGACGAGGCGAGCGAAGCGGAGCACCATTACGTTTCCGCGGACGCATCCAGACCCTATCAACTGACGTCGCGATACGAGTGGGGGCCCGATACATTGCAAGGCATGGAAATCTATCCGGCGACGACCGATCGCGGAAGAACCATGAAGGCGACCTCTGAATTTACGCTTAAGCTGGATCCGGCGAATGTTGGCGTAATGCTTCGCCGCAAGCTGGACTACTCGTTTCCGAATCAGCGCGCCGAGGTATTCGTCAGCGATGCGAGCGGACAGGATTTGACGTGGCGTCGGGCGGGCGTCTGGTACCTGGCCGGATCCAACAGCACGGTACTTTCCAGGGGTCGCGATTACGACATCCATAAGCATCTTGCCGGGAACGGTGAGTTGGGCGCCACCGAACATATCGTTGAGACTTCCAATCGCCGTTTTCGCGACGACGAATTCCTGCTCCCGCGCGCGGTTACGCAAGGGCGACGCGCCATTCGGATCCGGATTAAGTTCACGCCGGTCAGGATTCCTCTTTTTCCTGGTCAAGCACTGCGTGAGCTCGCATGGAGTGAGATGCGCTATACGGCCTATAGCATCGTCATGCCTGATTTCAGTTTGAATTGAGCCAACGGCAGGTCGCGGGTGTCTTCCGTAGGGGAATCCGTCCTTGTGCCGAAACACTCCCTTGCCCGAGTACCGGCCGGCGGCGAGCCGGAGCAGATTCACCTCAAACTGCGCCGCCCCGCCGCCTCAGCGAGGCGCCGCCACGTGCGGTTCTTGCAAGGTTGGTCGAAAGCGGTGGGGTAACGTGTGCCCGAACCCTGGGACGCAACGAGCGGGTCGATTTTGGGCATCTTCATCTCTCACTGATCATGGGATTGCATCGAACCGTAGGGGTCACCGACGTCGGGGGCCGGGCGGGGACGAATTCAATGCACTGCCGAGACCGTCATGCTGTTGCCGCATTACATCCGTCCAGGGACGTAAGAGGATTCAACAGGAAAATCATATTGGCTTCGCCTGTGGTGCTAGCCGGCATGTCGGGATGCATCGGCAGCGGCAGCCCGCCCGCTCCACAAAAGAGCGGCACTACCGTGATTGTGCCGCCGAACACGGGCACGACGGTCATCTGCTCGGACGGAACACACCCGCCGCGTAGTTAAAGTTACGGCGGCGCCCCCACGCGGCTCGGCGGCTCATTTGTGCCGGTCGAATCGGCGCGTTGCCGATGACCGAGGCGTCGCGCCTGGATTCAAAGTTGACCGGACAGCTCGACGCCGAAGCTATGGACAGGGAGATTCGCCGCACGCAGGGTCTCTGCGGCCCAGGTATTGCAGGTATGGAAGGCTGAGTAACCTTGAGAGGCCGAGTAATAGAGGCTGCCGTCATAGGGCGCTGCGAGCAGCGGCGTGATGGCGCCTCGCCGAACGCTGTCTGCAACGTCGTCGTCAGGCCGGTAACTAGCATCAGCCCCGGCCCTGGCCAAAGTGCCGCGAGCACGCCGCCGAATCCCCGGTCTTCATCCAGCAGATAGTGGCGGTCGCCGAATCCGAACAGTTAGATACTGGGCCGCCGGAAAATCTGCGCGGAGCGATACCAGCGGCGGCTGCAGATCCGCGCCGGCAAAACCAATATCGACATGCCATTTCCGCTTGATGACATAGATGACGGTGGAGGAACTCGAAGAGCGGGCAGTCTGTTTCTCCGCGAGGCGCGGGGGCGCGGCGCTGCATGCCACAAGCAGAACCAGCAGCAAAACGCGCAGGGGTCGTGGCATATCCCGAGTATAGCGGCCGATCCGGGAACTCGCGTCATGGAGCTGCCGCTGGTTGCCTGGAGCAGGTTAAGCTCGCAGCGGAGGAACCCGGGAGCCTCGATCCAGTATGCCACGGACTCACACTCGCGCAATTACCCAGATGCTGATGGCGGTGGCTTTCCTTTCGGTATTGGACGTCATGCTCAAGCTCCTGGCGCCTCATTACACGGCGCTGCAGGTGAGTACGCTGCGCGGTATCGCCTCAATGCCATTTGTACTGGCACCGCTGATCGTGCGGCGGCGTCTGGGGACGCTGAGGATTCGACGCTGGGACCTGCATCTCGTGCGCGGCGCCTTGGCCATTCTGATGATGACTGGCTTTACATACGCTATTCGAGGGGCGTCACTGTCAAATGTCTACACACTCTACATGGTGGCACCGTTGCTGGTGACCGCGCTGTCCGTGGTGCTATTGAAGGAGCAGGTTACGGCAGGCGGCTGGATCGCAGTGACCGTCGGATTATTGGGGGCGGTATGCGTGCTGCGGCCGTCTCCAGCTGGCCTGCCGCTTGCTGCGGCTCTCGCCGCCTTGGGATCGGCCGCGTGCTATGCCATCAACTATGTCTTGGCCCGCTTCATGGTCGAAACGGAGACGCCCGAAAGCATGGTGTTCTGGTTTCTCGCTCTGCTGGCGATTGGCTGCGGTTCGATGGCGGCACCTGGCTGGCAGTCAATTGTAAGAAGCGATTGGGCGCTGATATTCGGTCTCGGCCTGTCAGGAGCCCTGGGGCAATTTTTCATTACCAAGGCCTTTGTGCTGGCGCCGGCTTCAGTGGTTGCTCCATTCGATTACACGGCCTTACTCTGGGGCGCGATGTTCGACTGGGTCGTCTGGTCGGCACGGGCGCCACTGGCCACCGTCGTGGGCGCCGTGCTGATAGTGGGCAGCGGGCTGTATATCATGTTGCGCGCCCATAGATCCGGGGAGACCGTCACCGACAACATACCGACGGCACTGCCCGCCGACCCGCCCCTATAGAGCATCGCTTAGAAGCTACGGCCTCTTCAGCAGTAAGTCCCGAATGGTCGACACCGCCTAATCGCCAAGGTCAACACCCGGCGTCCCGGCACACCGAGCCAATCGCCCGCACCACCGGGTTGGGCATGAGTGCCGAACCGGCGTCGTTCAAATGGATGCGCTCTTCACATCCGGGAGTTTCAGAGCGTAATCGCTGGATATCCAAACGTCTATCCGGCCTGGGCGTTCGATGGCAGTTCGATCCGCGTTTCGCTCGCCATCACCTGCTGGTGGCGCAACTTGTTGAGAAAGCCGCGCCGCTGCGCGATCAAATCTCGCTCTTCGCGAACGATGAGCTCCCACATCTCTTCGATGCCGGGGTGTTTCCAGTCGAGATCGCGCCGTGCCTTGGCTGAGCTGTAATTCAAATGTGCTTTTGTTGCGTCCACCGTATCGCGTGACAGGAAAGCGGGCAGGCCAAGCGCCCGCTGCAATGGCTCGAGCAGCGCCATCGGCCAGCGCATCAGCCACCGCGGCAGCCACACACGCCGGACCATGCCGCCCTTATAACGACCCCAATGCTCAAACAGCGCGCGGATCGATATCGGCTCGCCGCAGAAAAGGTAGTCCTCGCCAATATTTGCCCTTTCGGCCGCCACGCACAGTCCCTCGGCGAGCGCGTCGACGTGGACCATCGAGATTACCGTGTCGCCACCCCAGGCCGCCGGTGGCATTGCCCCCAGCATATACAAGCGCAGGAAATATCCGAAGACTGCGTGGTCGTTCGCGCCTACCACTGCATTGGGCATCGCGATGACCAGCGGCAGGCCCTTGGTCCGCCATGCGAGTGCCACCTGGTGCGCCTCGGCCTTGCTGTGCTCATAGCGCGTCAAGTAATTGCGGTCGTGGCGCTGACTTTCGTCCTTCGGCCAGGCCGGTTCGGGTGGATAGCCACTGGCTCCCAGGCCCCATACCGTCGACACATACACGGTACGGGCGATGCCGGCCTCCAGCGCGGCGCCGAGCACGTGGTCGGTGCCGCGGACGTTGACCTGCTGCATTTGCCGGCGCTGCTTGGTGCCTGCGCCGAGTTCGTAGACACCGGCGTTGTGCAGCACTACGTCGGCCCCCGCCATCGCCTGCGCCAGGCCATCACTGCGAGTGACGTCGCCAGCCGCCAACGTGCAGCCCTGCGCCGCAATCCAGCGCGCCGGCGCGGCCCGCGCGTCGCGTACCAGCGCATGGATCGCCCAGCCACGTTGTCGCATCGCACGCACCAGCGCCTGGCCGATGAATCCGGTGCCTCCGGTCAGGAAGATTCGCACAACGCGCCTGCATCGGTCATTGTGCGTGCCATGATCGCGCATTCCTGGCGGCGTTTCCAGCAAGCGGCGCGATGAGCATAGCGAGTGTCATGCGCCTGCTATTCCCAGATCAATGGCGCATTTGTAAACTCAAGTCATGCCCCAGCATATCGGTATTGTCGCCTGCTCCGCCGAAGGCGCAGCGCTTTGTTATCGGACTATCTGCGTGGAAGGCGCGCAGTTTCTCGGACCGCGCGATCATCCCGAGGTCTCGATGCACACGCACTCGCTCGCCGAGTACATGAAACGCATCGATCGCGGCGACTGGCAGGGCGTTGGCGACCTGATGCTGTCCTCCTCGAATAAACTCGCGAAGTGCGGGGCCGAGTTCCTGATCTGCCCCGACAACACCATCCATCGGGCGCTCGCTTACGTTGAACCGCGATCACCGCTGCAGTGGCTGCACATCGCCGAGATTGTCGCCGCACAGGCGGTCGAGCGCGGGTTCCGGCGCCTCGGCCTGACCGGAACTCGTTATCTGGTCGACAGCGAGGTCTATCCGGAAAAGCTTGTAGCCCGCGGACTGGAGTATGTGCGCCCGAGCAAGGTCGAACGCGAAGAAATCAATCGAATCATCATGGAGGAGTTGGTTTACGGTGTCTTCAAGCCCGAGGCGGTCACTTACTTTCAGCGGGTCATCGGACGGATGAAAGCTGAGGGCTGCGATGCCGTCGTACTCGGCTGCACCGAGATCCCGCTGATAATGAACGACTCGAATTCTCCGCTGGCCGCGCTCGATTCGACACGCTTGCTGGCGCGGGCGGCGCTGCGCCTGGCGGTGCAGCGCACGGCTGCGCCGGCATAGTCGAGCGGATCAGTCCTCAGGCGACGCGTTCCTGGTCTTCCACGTACTCGATAGTGCTCTGAATATCCACGAGTAGCTCTTGCGCCTGCTCCACTCGCTCCAAGGCTTGACGTAGTCGCAGTTCACCGGCACCGGGCATTGCGCGCAGCGACTCGTAGACCGCCTGAGCGCCGGCGAGGACGAAATGCGCACGTCGATAGCGTAGTTCCAGGCGCTGCAGACGGCGCTGCGCGAAATCGTCTTCGGTTTGCAGGTTGCGGGGCATGGGATGCACCTCTCATCACGGTACGCGTAGAGAGCATGCCGCTCCGGTATGACGTTACGGGGAAGGCTGTGTGATGGTTTTTTGTCACCGCTGGTGGTGGGCGGGTGTTGAATGGCCGATCGGCGCTCGTTCGCGTTGTCGTCGAGCGAGGCGCCTCAACGGACATCGCTCCTACTGGGCCTTGCCGCCGGATCCAAATGAGCCAAAGGCAGTCTACCTCGTATTACCCAAGTCCCGCTCGAGTGCGGTGCGATCCCAATTGGCCAGGGTCGCGGCCTGCTCGTAGGTGCTGTCGATAAAGGCATGGATCGCCCTGTCCGGTGACGCTGCAGTACGCACCGCGTCGTAAGGCAGAATGAATTCGTTTAGCTCGGTATGATAAAAGGCCGCGGCAGGCTGTACCCGCGCATCCTTGAGGCCGTTCGGCTCAGGAACACAATATGCGTAAAACGCCGGCTCCAGGACGGGACCGCTCCCCGGCCAGAAACCGTGACTGATCACCTCATGCGAATACGCCTCGCGCATGAATGCCGGGCCGTCACGCACCGGCGCAGCCTTGCCGGAAAATCGAGAGGCCGCGAGATCGAAACTCCCCCAGAAAAATTGGACCGGGCTGCACTTGCCGATGAATTGACATCGACACGCAGTAAACACTCGTTCCACCTGGAGAAGAATTCGCCAGAACCGATTAGCGAACTCCGGATCGTACGAATGATGGATGGTGTCATTCTCGAAACGCATTGGCGATGGTATTTCCACCGGCATCGACCAGATCGTCACCGGCAATGCCATGCTACGAAGTGTATCCATGACCTCACGATAGAACTCCGCGACGGAGCGTGATCTGAGCGGCAGCGCTCGCACCTCGCCGTACGTCGTGCGAATGACGAGCTGGTGCTCGATGAAATCGAACTCCATGCTGAACGAGCGATTGCCGTGCGGCAGGTTTCTGGTCGTGAGACCTCGCGCCGTCAGGTGCAGCGAAACGGCCCAGGAATGATTGATTGGCGGCGCTTGCGCCAGCGCGATCTTGCCCACAATCTGCGACCACATATGGAGCGTCGCGTAGGTGTCCTGCCAGGCTTTGTAGGGCAGGGCGGGCCAAACCTCGTTATTCATGGCAGACATCGGTAACCTCGGGAGCAGACAGTCCGCGAAGTAGTCAGGTCAGAAATTATACGCGCCACAATGAGCATCCGCAGTGCCCGCCCGCGGAGTATTCATCCGGATCGGCGTTGCGCCCGCGCTCGAGTCGCCGCGCCCTTAGGGCAGCGGTTCTGCCGTTGCGATCTGCCGACCCGCGAGCGCATACTCGCCACTCGATTGGCGTAGCGGCTCTGGGCCAGCGACGATCGCAACCAATTCAAGTCGAACAAATCATTACCACGGACAAATGCGATGAACAGAATCATTCGAATGCTTGCTGTCGGAACAACTCTTGCGCTCGGTAGCGGCGCAGTGGCTTTCGCGGCCGGCGCGGCGGACCCGTTGTTTGGTACGTGGACATTAAATCTTGAGAAATCCAGATTCATTCCTGGCCCGGCGCCAAAGTCTCAGACTCGAACCTATGCGCAGACTGCAGACGGCACGGCTCTCACGTTCAATGGAGTCGCTGCGGATGGATCACCGGTATCCGGGCAGTCAACCTTCAAATATGACGGCAAGGACTACCCCATCACAGGTTCGCCCGACTATGACACACTGGCGTTGAAGCGGATCAACGGCAGTACTGTCAAGAGCCTGCTAAAGAAAGACGGCAAGGTCGTAGGTTCGACGATCCGCACGATTTCGGCACATGGCAAAGTCCTGACTCTATCGAGCAAGGGAAAAAACGCGAAGGGTACTTCGTTCCATAACATCGCTGTCTACGACAAACAGTAGGACGACACCAAAGAACATCGAGACACGGCGCCAATCGGTTGCGGGAGCAGCCCGGCGTGCCGAAGCAGTTCTACGGCTCACTTGCCAACCTCATAATGCATTGGAAGAAATCTTCGCGGCCCAAGTCGATCCAATGCTTGGTTGTTCTTGCGTTTGCCGCCCTCACGGTGCCGGTTACGCGCTTGCAAGCGCAGTCCGCGGCACCCGTCGACGGGCCAGCCGGATACGAAGTCGCTTGCTCAATTCATTCTGCGTCGGGTTACCGCGCCTGCAACGAGCTTCCTTCGGCCCGCTCCTGCGATTCGGAGCCCAACTATGCATCCCGGCCCTCGAAAGAGCCGACAGGCATAACATTCGTTAATCGCAGTGATGAGCCGGTCAAGATCTATTGGCTGAGCTTTCAAGGAGAGCGAATACTCTACCAATACCTGCCGCCCGGCGGTCGGCACACGCAGAAAACATTTATCGGACACAACTGGCTCGTCACTACGTTGGCGGAACAGTGCATCGGAATATTCAAAGCCGCCCCTGAATCGATCGCATTTTTCTAGAGCGTATGGGCTCGCGAGGCGTCGATTGTAAACCCTCCCAATTTGAGCGCATTGGAATCTCTGGCCGACCGGATGGACAGTAGCTCGGTCACGGATTAAGGACCAATCGCTAGAAGAGGGAGAAGCCTTTCGATGCGTGACATTTACGAACCGCTTCAACCACTGGCGCCCCCAGACAAGTGGCTGAAACTCACGCGCCGCGGCGCTCTTGGAGTTGTCGGCTTCGTCATGGCCGACGCGCTGCGCGGTGACTGTGGCGGCTGCGCGGGTGAGACCTCTGCACCAACCTCCGCGCCGCGGCCAAACCCGCAGCCGGTATCGAGAGCTGCTATGTCCCCGCAGCGAGCGCGCCACTGATCCGGATAACCTAGAGTCAAGCGCCCAGATCGTCACAAAGACATCTAGATGGGTGTGCCTGGACGTCGAGCAGCGGAAGATCGATTTTGACCGCCTCGGCCGGGCGATCGACGGGAATACTGGTAGTGATTGGAGCGAGCTGTGGCCAGTGACGAGGTTCAGCGTCGCCAGCGAAAATTGCCCGGAACTTCTTCTCGTCGATTTCGCCCCGCTCGGGCCGGAAGCCACGGATCCACCAGACCATAAAGCGCAAGTCAAAAATTCAGCGGCGGCCTATCAAATGATCCAGTGGCATGCGGCCAGTAGCGGCTCAAGATAGGCTGGGCGCTCATGGAAGCCTCCCTAAGCGCGCGGTGATCGGCATCACGACCGTATGACGCTGATCCGGATCCCCCCAGGCTTCCGCCAAGGCGTCGTGGGCGTCAGTGAGAAACTGCTCGCCCTCGGCGGCGATCTTGCTCCGGGTGGCGGACCAGGTGCGGCAGTAGCTCAGCAGCTGCGCCAGATTCCAGCTCAAGTACATCGCAAGGCGCGGCTCAGTGACTTCCTCGAACGGAAAGTCGATGCTGCGATAGCGGTGCCAGAGCAATCGCAGGTTGGGCAACCAATACGGCTCGATGGGCTGCAGCAGCCAACGATCTACGACCGGGTCTAGAGCCGGGGAGAGGTAGAACCAATCGTAGCTGTAGGCCGCCAGCAGGGCGGCGGGGCGCGCGACCCGGCGCACTTCCGCGTAGAACTTCTCGAGATCAAACCAATGCAGCGCCTGCGCCACGGAGATCAGATCGACCGACCGATCCGGTAGACCTGAGGCCTCCGCCGCGGCCACGCGATAGCGCACGCGCGGGTGGGGTAGGGCCTGGCCGATCTGCTCGGCGCTGGCATCGGTTGCCTCGACGGATTCGAAGAGCTCGGCGAGACCGACCGCGGCCTGACCGTTACCAGTGCCGCAGTCCCAGGCACAGTGCTTCGCCGGCGCGAGGTCGGCGAGGAATTCGAACAGCGCCGCGGGGTAGGCCGGACGCGCCGATGCGTACGGCCTCGCCGTGTCCGAGAACGCATCGATGAATCCCGGGCTTGTCGAGTCACTCATCGTGCAGTACGCGCGGGCGGTTCCATCATTGCGCACTCGCACCGGCAGCCGGCAGGCAATACACCAGGACGCTGCAAGGGGAACTCCATCCCAACGTAGAAAAATATAGCTTGGGCAGGATGACGTCAACGTACAGCAGTGATCTGTGGAGGCCACCAACGAGCAATGGCCCGCCGCGTGCACCCGTCTGCATCCGCGCGAGTAAGCGCCTCAATCTAAGCCCGGCTGAGTTGTGCCTTATACGTTTCTCTGAAACAATGTGGCCTGAGGAGATGGCATACCTCCCGGAACCGCCGTTCTTGCGGCTGATGATGCCTACGCTTTAACCGGATGGTTGGCGTAGGTGCGCCTCGCGCTGTCCGACTTCGTGTACGAGGACAGGTGCCGATTGAAATCAATCATTGCGATCTTTATCGGTGCGGGCCCAGGACCTGTGCTGCGTTGGTGGCTGGGCCTGACACTCAACAGCCATTTCCCTAGCGCCCCACCGGGCACGCTCGCCGCCAAACCGACGACACGCTGCGCGATCCGCTTCGAGGAACTCGGCGCTATCTGGACCTTGGTAGGCGAGGCGAAGGCGTTGCTCGACAGTAAGTATCACCCCGACGGCTACAATCTGGGCGTCAATGTCGGGGAAGTGGCCGGCCAGATCATTGCGCATGCGCGCTTGCACTTGATCCCGCGTTACCACGGGGATGTGGAGAATCCGCACGGCGGCGTGCGCGGCGTGATACCGGCAAAGCAGCGATACGAACTAGAAACGCACGGATCAAAGAGGACGGCACAACCATGAACGGGTCATTTCTGCGATTTTATGTGCACGAGGGTCATCGCCATCACCATCGCCTCGTATGGGAATGGTTGCTCGAGCAGGCTAACAAGCACGGCATCCGTGGCGGCTCGGCGTTCCGCGCGATGGCGGGTTTCGGGCGGCATCACATGCTCCACGAGGAGCGCTTCTTCGAGCTCGCCGGCACGCTCACGGTGGAAATCGAATTCATGGTCACCGGCGAAGAAGCGCAAATGCTGCTGGCCCTGATTCACAAAGAGAAAATCCGGCTCTTCTACGCCCACATTCCGGCGCGCTTCGGCGTGATCAATCCCGACGCCACCGATCCCCCGGTGGTGGCGTTGGACGAATAAGCAGGCGAACGCGCGATGACGCGGATCCGAACGGTGGCGGCGCATTGGCAAGGGCGCTTGGAGACGCCGGCATGACCGAGACCTGGCTGCTCGCGGCCCTGTGGCTGGGTCTCGCCCTTGTCGCGACCCTGTTGTCGATCTGGCTGCGCGTGGCCACTGCACTTTCCGAGATTGTGGTCGGAACCGTTGCGCAACTGATCATCGGCGCGACCCTTGGGACGGCGCTCCTGCACGCGGACGACTCCTGGATCAAATTTCTTTCCGGCACAGGCGCCATTGTCCTGACGTTTCTCGCCGGTGCGGAACTCGACCCAACCGTGTTCCGGAGCAAGTGGAAGGAGGCGACCCTCATTGGTCTGGTGGGCTTTGTGGCACCCTTTTTCGGCTGCACCGCCGTGGCCTACTGGGTGCTGCACTGGGATGTCAGAGCGAGCTGGCTGGCGGGTGTGGCGATGTCCACCACGTCGGTTGCGGTCGTCTACGCGGTCATGCTGGAGTTCGGGCTGAACGTCACAAACTACGGCAAGACGATATTGGCCGCCTGTTTTATCAATGATTTGTTAACCGTGCTCGCCTTGGGATTTATCTTCAGCCCGTTCACTTGGAAAACGGGCGCATTCTTCGGTGGAGCGAGCGTCGCTTTTGCCGTGCTGCCGTTTATCACACCGCGGTTCTTCAAGCGCTACGGCGGGCGACCCTCCGAGCTCGAGGCCAAGTTTCTTTTACTTACCCTGTTCGGCCTCGGCGGGCTGGCGACGTGGTCGGGCAGTGAGGCCGTGCTACCGGCTTATCTGGTCGGGATGGTGCTGGCCGGCACGGTGGGAAAGGATCATGCGCTAATTCGCCGGTTGCGCACCCTAACCTTCGGGCTGCTCACACCGTTTTACTTCATTAGAGCGGGCTCACTTGTATCGCTGCCTACTTTGGTGGCTGCGCCCCTGGGATTTGTGGCTCTGTTGCTCGGCAAGATGGTGACTAAATGCATCGGTGTCTATCCCGCCACCCAGGTTTTCAGGGCGCCAGCGCGAGAGGCTCTCTATACGACACTATTGATGTCCACGGGGTTGACGTTCGGTACGATTTCCGCGCTGTTTGGGTTGTCGCACGGAGTGATCACGCCGGCGCAGTATTCTGCCGTCGTCGCGGCAGTGGTGGCGAGCGCGGTTGTGCCCACCCTGATCGCCAATGCATTCTTTCTGCCGCGACACTTGCTTAAGCCAAACGTCGAATCAGAAACCGCAGTGTCGACGCCGCCATCGCAGGTTGCTGCGAGGAGGAGCTCATGATCCACAACATTTTGGTGGGCTACGATGGATCGGAGGCGGCGGCAAATGCATTGACCTTCGCAGCGGACATAGCTCGTGCGTTTGGTTCATCAGTGCATGTACTTGCGGTCGTGCGGCCGCCCGAGTTCGGCGGGATGGTTGAGACGGAAGCGGTGATTGAGCAATCGCGCCAGCACTACCAGAATATGCTGCGCGGAGTGCAATCCAAGCTCGCGCGCGAGCACTTCAAGACCCATGTCCACATCGCGGTAGGCCATCCGGCAGAACAGATCGTGCGCTTTGCCGAGGCTCATGACATCGATTACATCATCGTGGGGCGTCGAGGGCACACGCTGTTTGAGCGCTGGTTAATCGGCTCGGTGGCGCGACAGGTCATTGCCTACGCGCATTGTGCAGTGACGGTTGTCAGAAAAGCTGCAACTTGACCGCCATGGTCGTCGCGACTATGGCTGCGACTTCGGCTGAAACTCCGGATCCCCCATCTGCCAGAGCGCGAAGGACCACAGGTCCGCCGTTTCAACTTCGTACTGGCTCGCCGTGGACCCAATGCCATGCCCCGCGTCGTAGTCCACCCGCAGAAGTACCGGCCGACCGCTGCGGGTCGCCGCCTGCACCCGCGCCGCCATCTTGGTCACCTCCCAGGGTGCGACGCGCGGATCGTTGGCACCGGTCGTGAACAGGACCGCCGGGTAGGCCGTGTCGTCACGCACATGGAAGTAGGCTCCCATGGCGTACAGACCATGAAATCCCTCCTCGGTCTGCACCGAACCGAACTCTGATATGTTCGGCGGCCCATTGGGCGTGAGCTCCACCCGCAGGGTATCCGACAGACCCACCTGATCCAGGATCACGCCAAATAGATCCGGTCGCCAGGTCAGCGCCCCACCGACGGTGATGCCGCCGGCGCTGCCGCCACGGCCCGCGAGGTACTTCGGCGCCGTGTAATGCTGGTCCACGAGATACTGACCACAGGCGATGAAGTCGAAGATCGTGTTTAGCTTGGTGCGCTTCTGACCATCGACGTGCCAGTCCTCGCCGTACTCCCCGCCGCCGCGAACGTGCGCGACCGCCAGCACATTGCCGCGCTCTAGCCACGCCAGCGCCGTGGGGGCGAAGGATGGTTCGATCGACCGACCGTAGCTGCCATAGCCGGTGAGAATCGTCGGATGGCTGCCGTCGAGCTTGAGGCCTTTCTCGTGCAGGATCGACAGCGGGATGCGCGTGCCGTCGTAGCTCACCGCAAAGACCTCCTTGGCTTGCAGCTGCGACAAATCGAGGCTGCTCGGCGGTATCAGCTCCGTATCGGTGGTAATACTCGTGCCCGGATCGTAGCTGAAGATTCGCGCGGACTGCACCCAGCCCTGAATGTTGAACAGCGTGCCCGGTTCGCGCGCATCTGTGGTCAGTCCCTGAATGCTGCCTTCGAAGGGTAACGGCACCGGGTGGCTGCTCTTGCCATCCCATGAGACCCGCAGCAGCCGCGAGAGCGCACCGTCGCGCTCGCGCACGTAAAGGCCATCGCCGGCAATGGCGAAATTGGTAAGTACCCCGTGGCCTTCTGGAATGATGACTTCGGCATGGGCGATGTCGGGATGCGTGAGCGAAGTGCGCAGCAGGCGGTAGCGCGACGCGCCGTGCCGCGACAGAAAATACAGCTTGTCGCCGCGCATAGAGAACTGTGTCACGCCATCGTCGACAGCAGCAAGCTTGCGCCATGGGGTCCGGCTGCCGTTGATGCTGGCCAGCGGCGCCACGAACAGCGTTGAGGGGTTGTCATCACTGTTGTGGTTCGCCACGGCGAGGGCAAATGGCGATTCCGGCGCTAGCACGATAAACGTGACCTGCCCCTCGGGCACCTCTACCTGTTCGGCAACACCACGGCCGAACACGACCGGGTCGCCCTCGCCGGTGATGCGGGCCCCGAGTGTGTGCAGATAGGTGCGGGCGTTATAGAGCGCTTCGGCCGCACGCAGGCCCGGAGTCCGCTTGGCGTAGCGCAGGTAGAAGAACGATTTGTTGTCAGGCCGCCAGGCGATGACGCTGTTTGAGGTGCGATCAATGGCTTCTTCGAGGGTCCTGCCGCTCTGCACCTCAAGTACGTGCAGCACACTCTCCTCCGAACCCCCGGCCGAGATTCCGTAGGCCACGAAGCGCCCATCCCATGATGGCATGTAGAAATCAAGCGCATAGTGGGTCGTGGTGCCGGCACCAAGGGTCGAGGGATCCAGCAGCAGACGCTCCTCGCCCTTCAAGCCGTCGCGGTAATAGAACTTGGGCTGCTGGGCACCGGGTTCGAAGGTCCGGTAAAAATAGCGCTGGCCGCGCCGTATGAGGCCGCGCCGGCCCAGGTCCGCATTGTTAAGCGCGTGGATGCGTTGCAGAAGCGCATCGCGCCCTGGCAGCCGATCCAGGGTCGCGTGGGTGTAATCAGCCTGCGCCTTCATCCAGGCCTGCATCTGCTGGTCATCCAGGTTTTCCATGTAGCGGTAGTTGTCCACCACGGCGGTGCCGAAGTAGGCGTCGGTGACCGGTCGGACCGGCGCTGCTGGCGGCGGCTCCAAGGCGAAGGCAGCAAACGAAGCCAGTTCGGCGCATGCCGTGGCCAGGGCGAGCAGGGTGACGCGGGAGTGCTTGGCTGCGTTCACAGTGAACCTCGCTATACACCGATCATTGCAGCACGTCATGACGGCGGACGTCACCTCGCAGATGGCATTGGGATCCGGTACCGCTTCGAGCGCAGGCGACCCCGGTATCTGCTCGTTTGCCGACTCGCCGCTTTCGGGCAGCCTTCGTCGCGGACCCGATGCGAATAGCAGCGTCGCATGCCGCGAGGGTGCCGGAAAGCGCTACGCTTCTCGGCCTGGCCTACCTGTTGATCCAACGAGACTCCAAGAAAAGTGCCGGCAGCCATTGCTGCCGGCACTCTTAATCTATATCCAGACTCAGGTTCCGGTCGAAACTCCCTTAGGCTTGTTGGTTGCGCTGGTGCCTTTGAGGCGATCGTCATCAGGCGGCTCGAGCTTCACCGCCTTGGCCACGCCGGCGCCGTAGGCGGGATCGCACTTAGCGAACAACGCGATCTGCCGGCGCTTGATCTCGACCGGCACGCCTTGCATCGCCGCAGCGATGTTGTCGAACAGACGCTGCTTCTGCTCGGCGTTGAACAGGCGAAACAGGTTGCCGGCCTGCGAGTAGTCGTCATTGCCGTCGCGGTGGTCGTAGCGATCGGCATCACCGTGCAGCGGCAGCGCCGGTTCGGCGTAGCGCTGGTCCTCTTTCGGTCCGTTGAACGAGTTGGGCTCGTAGTAGGCGTCCGGGTTCTTCGTGTTGTTGTCGAAGAAGCGCATCGGACCGTCCTTGTGGTAGTGGTGCGCCGGGCAGCGCGGCGCGTTGACCGGCAGTGCCTCGTAGTGCGTGCCGAGCCGGTAACGGTGCGCATCGGCGTAGCTGAAGACGCGCGCCTGCAGCATCTTGTCCGGCGAGAAGCTGATGCCCGGAACGATGTTGGACGGCGCGAATGCAGCCTGTTCGATTTCGGCGAAATAATTGTCCGGATTGCGGTTCAATTCCATCATGCCGATGTCGATCACCGGGCAATCGCCGTGCGGCCAGACCTTGGTCAGGTCGAACGGATTCCAGCCGGTGCGCTGGGACCATGCCTGCGCCTGCGCGTCAGTCATGATCTGCACCTGTACCTGCCATTTCGGGAAGTCACCTCTTTCGATCGCGCCGAATAGATCTTCCTGCGTCGATTCGCGCGTGCGCCCGACGACTGCGGCAGCCTCAGCATTGGTCCAGTGCTTGTGCCCCTGCTGCGTCTTGAAGTGGAACTTCACCCACACGCGTTCGCCGGTAGCGTTGATCAAACTATAGGTGTGCGAGCCATAGCCGTTGACGTGTCGCACGCTGGTCGGCAGACCGCGGTCGGACATCAGGATCGTCACCTGGTGCAGGCTCTCGGGTGACAGCGACCAGAAATCCCACATCGCGGTGGGCGATCGCAGATTGGTCTTCGGATGGCGCTTCTGGGTATGGATGAAGTCGGGGAACTTGTACGGGTCGCGCACGAAGAACACCGGCGTGTTGTTGCCGACCAGATCCCAGTTGCCTTCCTCGGTGTAGAACTTGATGGCAAAGCCGCGCACGTCGCGTTCGGCATCGGCTGCGCCGAGCTCGCCGGCAACCGTCGAGAAACGCAGGATCAGGGCGGTCTTGGCGCCGGGTTGCAGCACCTTGGCCTTGGTGTACTTCGCGATATCGCCGGTGATCGTCAGCGTGCCATGCGCGCCCCAGCCCTTGGCGTGCACCGGACGTTCCGGAATACGCTCGCGGTTCTGGTGCGCGAGCTTCTCAATCAACTGGTAGTCCTGCATCAGCAACGGGCCGCGAGGCCCGGCACTGAGCGAGTTCTGATTGTCGGCAATCGGATTTCCGGCGCTGGTGGTCAGTTGATCGCTGGATGGCTTGGAGGAGTTGTCGGTCGATTTGCTCACGGCGGCTTCCACTGGTGAATGTGAATCGACAATAGGCTATCGCTAGTGCTTATGGAAATTGAATAATCACATGCTTCCGATAGAAGACGTAAATCGCTACTGGCGCATGTCCCGCGGCGGCCAGGGCACGGGCCGCTTCGGAAGTCTCCTTTTAATGCACTACAATCGTGCCGGTCGCGCTCGTGGGCGGTGAGTCAGGGGCGCACAGGATCGGGCGGCCACAGCCAACCAGCAGTATATCGATCCGGTTGTATGGTGTATGCGGGTTTGGCGATGGACCGGTGGCGCCTTCCCTTAAATGTCATGGTGCCGGACCTCACACGGATAGCGAGCCGCCACGGCGGAACGCTTCCGGCCGACCAAGTGCGACGTATTATCGATGGCCGCGCGGTGCAGCCGCCGCATGGGAAGCGAGCGATGCCCGTCTGGGGTACGGATTTTCGCACCGCGGGCGCGAGCCATGTGGCTGGAGCGGCCTCCGCAGACGAGTTGGTCGGACGCTTGGTCGAAGATGTGCGTTCGATGCGGATGAAATACTCCGCTGGACGCAGCAGTTGCTCCGTGCTTCGAACTAAAGCAATCTTTGTCAGCGTTCTCGTCCTAGATCGATCACCATCCTGCCAGGAGTGCTCCCATGCATGCCCCATGCGAGGCCACATTGCTACGAATATTCATCGGCGATGATGATGCCTATGATAACAAGCCGCTGTACGATCAGATCGTTCTCAAGGCGCGCGCCATGGGAATGGCGGGTGCCACAGTGACACGGGGGCTGCTCGCATATGGCCCCGCCACTCGAGAGCTTCAGATCATGCTCCGGCTGTCAGAGGATCTTCCGGTCGTGATCGAAATCATCGACACCGAGCAGAAGATCAATCAATTCCTTCCAGCAATCGAGGATATGATCGGAAGCGGCGTGGTAACCCTGCAAAAGGTCGCTGTCGTGCGCTACGGCCGCAAAGCGGGGCCGCGCTTGAGCGAGCGCTCGCAGCCATAGAACAGGCTTTCGGTCTGCTCGCGTACGCGCCATCGCCACTACGGTCGCTGAAGCAGAGCAGCGTATTCGCGAAGCAATTGAATTTCATCTCGCAGGAATGCGTGAGGATGGGAGAGCGATTCCTCCGCCATCCAGCCACGTCAAGTACGTTGAGGTCGCTGCACCACGTCCGGCTCGGTCGCACGATATGCCGCTAGTGCGCGTGTTCAGTCCGGACTCCGAGCCAGAGTCGCTGGCCGTGGTGGCGATGCTCGCAACTTCACTTGCGGTACATGCACTTCGTCCCGGGCCGCGACGCTCACCCGTGACGAAACCTTGATCTCGCGCAACTCGACCCGTCTCGGCCTGGGCGACACGCCTGCGCTGTCGGCAACATCCGGATGTCCGGATATGTTCCCCGTTCCCCACGGGAGGTGCTGTGGTCGGCCGACTACTGCCAGTCGTTAGCCTGCGGGCGCATCATTTGGCCGGCTTGTCCTCGCTACCAAGCACCAACGCTTCGGCGGCTTTGAACCCAATTTTCGAATGCGTTCCATCGCAGAAGGGTTTGTTCGTCGAGGCTCCACAGCGGCACAGGTAGAAGGGGCGCTTCGGAAGCGGATAGGCGGCACCATTCCAGTCAGTGAGCGAAACATCGGCACCGTCGACCTGAAGCGGTCCGTTCTGCAACACTTTAATGGTCGTCATACCTTGTTACCCGGTACAGGATGCCCGCAACATATCACAGATGCGACAGACGCATTCGACGTCGCGCTGCGGGATAAACGCCAGCGTTTTGGCACGCGAACCTGAAGAGGCTGGTGATGCCGGCCGCACGATCCGTGAGCGCCTTGGTGATGCGAGATGGCTTGAGATGTGGCGTCATCGTGTCTTGACCAGTCGGATAAACGAAGTGCCCTTGGCGGTGTGGTCCTGCCAATCGGCATTCCCAAGATATTCGTACATGCCGATGCCGCCGGGATGAACGTGAACGTCGGCGATGACTCCGCAGCATTTCTTGCGGCAGTGTTCCCACATTCTAAGAAAGCTGATTTCCCGCGAAGTGCACGATGCCGGTGTCAGGTGCATGGGGATCAATATCGTCGTAATAGACGAACTCCACGATCTTCTTGCGCCCGTGTTGGTCGGGCCCAGGCAAAAACTCGCCAAGGCCTTTTGGGAAATCGTGGCGGCCGATGTACGCCGATTCATATGCGCTCGCTGCGCAACTTATCCGCAGGTAACCGCACTAAATGGCGCGTTTCCGTAAACACCACTGAGAAGTTGAGAGGGGTCCAACTCCGCCGCGTCAACCACGCATGGGCCGCGCAAACGACGCCGATACGCCAGCACCGGCGCAGATGCGATCACGCTCGGACCACACGCGGCAAACCAATAGTGGAAAGCATCTCTTCGCTCGTATGCGTGCCATTTGGGAAGACCTGGCGCGACAGTTAAAGCCGCGTGGCAACGGCCGCAATCCCGTTGCTAGCCCACCCTCGCTACGAGTACGTTGCTGCGCCAATCCGTTACCGAACGGGACGCTCCCTTGCGATCGACTGGATGGAATTGTGCACGCCTCTGGCGAGCGCGGACCTGCTGCTGACCCCGTCTCCCATGAGATCCTGCAGCGTGTGGCGGTCCAGTGTCGCCATGAAGTTGCGGAGCGCATCGGCAAGAACTGATCTGAGCGTACACGCAGGAAATAGAGGGCAGTCCTGGGTTTTTTCGTTAAAGCATTCGACGATGTCGAAGCGGTCTTCCATGTAACGCACCACATCACCGATATTGATCATCTTGGGCGCACGTGAAAGCCGCATGCCGCCGCCCTTGCCCCGAACGGTCTCGATGTAGCCGCCGGAGGAAAGACGATTGACAACCTTCATCAGATGGTTACCGGAAATGCCGTACGCCTCCGCGGTTTCAGAGATTGTGCACAGTCGATCGGGATACGCGCCAAGAAAGACAAGCACGCGCAAAGAGTAGTCGGTAAAGCGAGTGAGCTGCATAGATTACGGCTACAGCATAACATGCCCAACCGTGCGGGTTTCAACGCGCAAATTGTCCTTCATCAATAAGTTGTATGCAATAGTCAACTATTAACCTTAATTGCGCATTGACCTAAAAAGTAATAGGGGAATTACGTATTGGCGAAAAGAATTTTTATATTGTAAGATGCACATATAATACCTCTTTAAAGAGACGGGGGGCGGAGATGAATGTCAATTCCCAAGGTGCATGGACGAGGCTTTTCGGGCGGATCGTCGCCGCCATTGCCCTGACCGCCGTGGTTTCGACCGCGCACGCGGAAAAGCGCGAATTCGAAATGACGATCGACGAGGTCTCCATCAATGTCGCCCCGGGCTTTTACGCCAACGTGTTCGCATTCAACGGTCAGGTGCCAGGCCCGCTCATCCACGTGCGCGAAGGCGATGACGTCACTGTGCACGTGACCAACAACACGACCCTGCCCCATACGATCCACTGGCATGGTGTGAACCAGACCGGCACCTGGCAAAGCGACGGCGTCCCCGACATCACCCAGAAGGCGATACAACCCGGAGAAGCCTTTACTTACCACTGGAAGGCCGAGCGTCCGGGCAGCCTCTGGTACCACTGCCACGTCAATGTCTGGGAACACGTCGCCATCCGCGGCATGTGGGGGCCGCTCATCATCGATCCCAAGAATCCGAGTCCCCTGGAAAAGACGGTAACCAAGGACGTCATCATGATGATGAGTACCTGGGAATCGCCTTACGCGACCAACTACGGCAAAGGGGGAGCTCCCGCTGATGTTGAGGACTATTTCACCGTGAACGGCAGGTCATTCCCCTTGACGCAACCGATCCGGGTGCATAAGGGGGACGTGATGCGCGTTCGCATGACGGGGGCGGGCGATGAGGTCCACGAAATGCATCTGCATGGCCACGACCAGCTGGTCTCGCACAAGGACGGGTACGCACTGCCCAGTCCTTATTTTGTCGACACCGTTCCCGTTGGGCCCGGCGAGCGCTACGACGCCATTGTGAAGATGAACAACCCCGGCCGCTTTATTTTTCACGACCACGTCGACCGCCATCTGAACATGGGCGGGATGCTTGGCGGTCCCATCACGGTGATCGAATACGACGAGATCCCGTCCGATCCATGGTACGCGTGGGCGGGAAAGGTATATGACCCGGACTTCTTCTACAGCGAATCGATGAAAAAGGGCTACGGCATGTTCGGCAACCCTAATTTCGTGGGTACCCCGATTGCGACTGCGCGCCGCCCGCGCGAGCCATGAGACGTTTCGTTTTCAGCTTGCTGGTCCTGATCGGTTTCGCGGTAACCGGCGCTCGCGCAGCGGACGAAGGCTCGGCGATCCTGACGCAACGCTGCGCCGGATGTCACAATTTGACCGGGCCTGCACCGCAGAGCTTGAAAGAGCTCTGGGCGCGTAAGGGGCCGGATCTTTTTTACGCGGGCAACAAGTATCGCGCCGAATGGCTGCGTGCGTGGCTGCAAAAGCCAACCCGCATTCGCGTTGCCGGCGAATTCTATGCCGACCACGTCCGCAGCGGTGAGAAGAGCGACGAGGTCGACCCGACGACGCTCGAGCCGCACCTTGCCCTTTCGGCGGCGGACGCCGATGCGGTGACGCAGGCGCTGATGCGCCTTAAGCCGCACGATGACCTGATTGCGGCCGAAAAGATCGAGCCCGGTTCCATTTCCAAGAGCATGGGCGAGATGGCATTCGACAAGTTCCTCGGCTGCATGGCCTGCCACGAAATCGAACCCGGGTACGGTGGGGCCTCGGGTCCCGAGTTGTACACGGCCGCGCGGCGCCTGCAGCCCGCTTTCATCGCCAGCTACATCCGCAGCCCGCAGGCCTGGGATCCGAAGATCTGGATGCCGAACAAGAGGGTGTCGGACCCGAACATTCAGAAAATGGTTAATTACTTCGCCGAACTGGCCAAGGAGCACGGCGATGCCAAGTAAGTGTTTGATTTGCGCGGTGTGGGTGTTTGGCGTTGGCCTCGCATTCGCGGCGATGGCAAAGGAGCCCGCCCGCGACAACTACCACACCTATTGCACGCAATGCCACGGCAAGGATGGTAACGGCAAAGGCATCAATATCCGGGACATGTCGGTACAGCCGCGCGATCACACGGATGCCAAGGCGATGTCCGGGCGCTCCGACGATGCCATTTTCAAGGTCATCAAGGAAGGCGGGCCATCCATCGACAAGTCCGTCCTGATGCCGCCCTGGGGCGACACGTTTAGCGACGAGGAGATACGCGATCTGGTCGCCTACCTGCGCCAGCTTTGCAAGTGCTCCTACGGCGCAACTCCGTCAGCGCCGGCGCCTTAAGGGCGCAGACGTACGCGACCAACCTGGGCCCGCTCTAACCCATTTCAGTCAACATCCGGGCGCCGGCCCGAAAACCCTAAGGAGAAAAGTCCATGCATCCGTTCCAACGTACCGCAGCCGCTATTGCGGTGGCATTCGCAATCTTCGGCACCCAAGGCGTATTGGCCAAGACGGTCGAAGTCACCATGACCGCCAAGGAGGTCGACGTCGCCATTGACAACAAGGGCACGAAGATGGCCGCGTGGACCTTTGACGGCGCGATTCCGGGCAAGGTCGTGCGGGTCGATCAGGGCGACACCGTCGACTTCACCCTCATCAATCCGCCGGAGAACAAGAACTCGCACTCGATAGATTTCCACGCCGCGCAGGCCGACGTTCTGGGCGAGTTTGCACAGATCAAACCCGGCGAGACCAAGCACTTTAAGTTCGAGGCCAAAACCCCGGGAGTATTCATGTACCACTGCGGCGCAAGCCCCATGGTGCAGCACATCGCGCGCGGCATGAATGGCGTAATCATCGTCGACCCGAAGGACAAGACGAACTATCCCAAGGCCGACCGGGAATACGTCCTCGTGCAGCAGCAGTACTTCCCCGACGTGGAGAACTACAACGCCATGCTCGAGAATGCGGGTTGGAAGGGATCTTTGATCAACGGCAAGATCCTGCACTACGATCCCGTGCACGATCCGAACGCAACCCAGGTTCTCGAAGCCAAGCCGGGCGAGCGCGTGCGCATCTTCTTCGGGAACGCCAATATCAACATGCCGGTGGCCTTTCACCCGATCGGCGGGATCTGGGACCGCGTGTACATCAACGGCAATCCGAAGAACACCCTGTACGGGATCCAGACGTATAACGTCGCCGTGGCCGAAGCCGACACCTTCGACATAGTCTCGCCCAGCGACCGACCCACCAACAACGCGATCGTCGATCACGACATGGGTGCGGCGCTGCGCGGTGCCATCACCGTGATCATGTTCAAGCCCGACGCGGATCCGAAGAAGGGCCACGGCGAACTTATCGTGCAATAAGGCAGAACGGCCTGCGTTCCCCTAGCGCGCGGGTCGGGCTCGGCACATCCGGGAAGTCCGCTTCGGGCTTCTCGGATGCGCCGGTTCCCGCGGTCGTGCACCGCTTGTCTTACCGGGGAGATTGAATTGAAACGCCTGCACTTGAAACACGCACGATCCGCGCTGCCGGCCCTGCTTGCCGTCGTGGTGGTTTGTGGCGTCGGCGCGCTCGCATACGGCGCACTCGGCAATGCGTTTTTCTCCGGCCCGAGGCAAGGACCCAGCGCCGAGGAACTGGCGGCGATCGCGCAAGGATACATCTGCCCGATGCACCCGGAAATCATCTCCGACCATCCGGGCAAATGCCCAATCTGCGGAATGGACCTGGTCAAGTCCGGTGCACATTTACATCGACACGATCTGCAAGTTGACCCAACCGCCCTATCAAACCTGGGGGTACGGATGGTCGCGGTAGAACGCAAGGAGATTGCGCAGGAGGTGCGCAGCTACGGTACGATCGTTCCGGACGAGCGCGCGCAAGTCAGTGTCACCAGCAAATTCGCCGGCTGGATTCGAAAGCTCCATGTGCATTCCGTCGGGGAACGCGTAGAGCGTGGCCAGATCCTGTACGAAATCTACTCCCCCGAGCTGGTGATGAAAGAGCGCGAGTATTTCCAATTTCTCACCCGGCGCAAGCAGATCCTGCAAAGCGTCGGGGACGTTTCACTACAGGAAAACGAATACGTCATGGATCTGTTGCGCGATTCGCAAAAGGAGCGCGAAGAGCTCATGCGAAACGACCTGGACATCGAAACAATCCAGCGCCTGGAGCAATTCCGGACGACGATCGAAGTGGTCCAGGTGCGTGCGCCGAGTGGCGGCGTGGTGACCCAGATCAACGCGCGCGAAGGCAGCTTTGTCTCGCCGGCTGCCCCGATCCTCACGCTTGCCGATCCGACGATGGTATGGATCGACGTCTCGCTTTCCGCGGGCCAGTCGGCGCTCGTGCAACCGGGCGACAGCGTCGTCATCCGCGCCGGAGACGCGGATCCGATCGAGGCCAAGCTTGACTTCATCAATCCGCTGCTGGACTCGTTTCGCACGCACGCACGGGTTGTATTGCACCGAACGTCGGCCGATCTGCGCCTCGGGACACTGGTCGATGTGTCGATACGTGCAGCTGCGCACTCCGCCCAGGTGCTGCCCAGTTCGGCGGTCATGCGCACCGGGCACGGTGATTTCGTCATGCTGGCGCGCGGCACGGGTGCCTTTTTGCCCGTGGAGGTGGTTGCCGGGGTAGAAAACGACGATACGATCGAGATTCGTGGCGGCATTCAGGAAGGGGTTCTGGTCGCTTCCAACGCTCAATTCCTGCTCGACCCGGCCGCCTCCTTGAGCGACGCCCTGGGGCGCGCCCACGATGCCAGGACCGCAATGGCCTTGGAATCGAAATCCATGCAATGATGGGTGCTCCCCGCTCCGACGGGAATACCTGCGTTGCGGCCATCGTTTGCGACGCTGCGCCCGCATAGACCGCAAACTCGGCGCTTCACCCTACAGTATTAGGGGGATTTAGGTGGTCGAGCACGTCATTGCGTGGTCACTGCGCCACCGTGCCATCGTTTTGCTGTGTGCCGGAGCCATCGCGCTGCTGGCTAGCCTGGGCGTTGGTGAGCTTGCACTCGATGCGATCCCCGACCTGTCGGAAATACAGGTCATCGTGCAGACAAACTACCCTGGACAACCGCCACAGGCGGTCGAAGACCAGGTGAGCTATCCGCTTGCATCCGCATTGCTGGGCGCGCCGTCCGTCACCGCGGTGCGTGGCTTCTCGATGTTCGCCGAATCGTACCTCTACATCATCTTCCGCGAAGGTACCGATCGATACTGGGCGCGTTCGCGCGTCCTGGAGTACTTAGCGCAGATGGGCCCTCGGCTGCCGCCCGGCATCACGCCAACGCTAGGGCCCGACGCCTCCGGGGTGGGCTGGATCTTCGAATATGGCCTGGTGGATCGCCAGCATCGCTATGACCCGGATCGACTTCGAGCTCTGCAGGATTTTTTCCTAAAGTTCGAACTGCAGAGCGTGCCGGGTGTGGCTGAGGTCGCCAGCGTCGGCGGCGTCGCGCGCCAGTTCCAGATCGAGGCCGATCCTGCCGTCCTTGCCGCCAATGGACTGGGGCTTGGTCGGGTCGCACGCGCCGTGCAGGACAGCAACATCTCGAGCGGTGGCTCAACGCTGGAAATGGGACGCGCCGAATACATGGTGCGTGCGCAGGGCTACCTGGCCACACTGGAGGATTTTCGCAATATCCCCCTGGGACCCGATGCACACGGGCAACCCCTGCGCTTGGCAGATGTGGCGCGCGTCCAGATCGGTGCCGAACCGCGACGCGGGGTCACCGATCTGGACGGCCTGGGAGAAGCGCCGGGCGGCATCGTCGTCATGCGTCACGGGGAGAATGCGCTCGCCGTTGCCGAACGGGTTAAGGCGCGGCTCGATTCCTTGCGCCGCAGCTTGCCTCCTGGAGTTGAGATCGTCGTCACTTACGATCGGTCCGGATTGATCCGCGGCGCGGTTGGAACTCTGAACCGCCGGTTGATCGAGGAGTCGGCCGTCGTTGCGCTGGTTTGCGGCGTTTTTCTGCTGCACCTCCGATCCGCCCTCGTCATCATTGTGACCCTGCCGCTGGGCATTCTGATCGCGCTCGGGGTGCTGGCTGCGCAAGGGACAAGCGCCAACCTGATGTCCCTCGGAGGCATCGCGATCGCAATCGGCGCCATGGTGGATGCCGCGATCGTCATGGTGGAGAATCTGCACAAACACCTCGAGCGCGTACCGGCCGGCGCCAACCGCTGGGAAATCGTGCGCTTGAGCGCAACCGAGGTCGGTCCAGCGCTCTTCTTCTCTCTTCTGGTCATCACCGTGTCGTTCCTGCCCGTGTTTGCGCTCACCGGACAGGAAGGCCGGCTCTTCCACCCCTTGGCCAGCACCAAGACCTATGCAATGGCGGCGAGTGCGCTGCTTGCCATTACCCTGACGCCAGTCCTGATGGGGTACCTTGTGCGCGGCCGCATCGCTCCAGAGAAGGCAATTGCCCTCCATCGCCTGCTGCATTCGGCGTATCAACGCGCGCTCACGGCGGCCCTGCGTCGGCCATGCTGGGCGCTGGGGTTCGCCGCATTGGGCCTGATCAGCACCGCGTGGCCGCTCTGGCGGCTGGGCAGCGAGTTCATGCCGCCCTTATACGAAGGCAGCATCCTGTACATGCCCTCGACCTTGCCTGCGATTTCCGTCGACGAGGCCGCGCGCGCGCTTCAGGTTTCCGATCGCCTGATCCGGGAGTTGCCGGAGGTCGAACAGGTTTACGGCAAGGCCGGGCGCGCCCAGACGGCGACCGATCCGGCTCCGCTGTCGATGTTCGAGACCGTGATCGCCCTCAAGCCCCAGAATCAGTGGCCCAGCGGTGAGAGTATCGAGCAACTGCTTGGTAAACTCGACCGCCAGGTCCAACTTCCGGGTGTCACCAACGCCTGGGGCTATCCGATCCGCACGCGCATCGACATGCTCGCCAGCGGCATCCGCACTGCCTTGGGATTGAAGGTCAGCGGCCCCGATCAGGAAATGGTCGTCGGCTTGGCGCAGCGAGCCGAATCCGCATTGCGCGGCGTCCCCGGCACGAGAAACGCCTTCGCCGAACGGATTGGCGGCGGACGCTATCTGGATATCGATCTGGATCGACGCAGTGCCGCCCAGCGCGGGGTGACGATGGCCGACGTACAACGCGTCGTGCAAGGCGCTATTGGCGGAGAGAATATTGCCAGCGTGATCAGCGGGCGGGAGCGATACTCGGTCAATCTGCGCTTCCCGCGTGCGTGGCGCGACTCGCCGCAGTCGATTGCCGAAATTCCCATCGTTACGGAACGCGGCGACAACGTCCGCCTTGGCGATGTGGCCCACCTTGCCCTGCGGGACGGCGCGAGCGAAATCAAGAGCGAAAACGCCCAGCTCGTCGCGTACGTCTACCTGAATCTGGACACCACCGACTTGGGCGGCTACGTCGGGGCTGCCGACCGTGCGCTCGCGCAGATCGCCCTGCCGCCGGGCTATACGATGAGCTGGTCGGGCCAATACGAACAAATGCAGCACGCGCGCGCGCGCTTGAGCTGGCTCATTCCCGCGACGGTCGTGCTCGCCGCCTTGCTCCTGTACGGTCACTTTCGCAGCTGGGAACGGGTTGGACTTGTATTGCTCTGCCTGCCGTTTTCCCTCGTCGGCGGGGTGTGGCTGGTCTACGCGTTGGACTATCGGCTTTCCGTCGCCGTCGCCGTCGGATTTCTCGCATTGGCGGGGGTCGCCACGGAATTCGGCGTCGTTATGCTGCTGTACCTGGACCAGGCACGGGCGCAAGCGCAGGAGCGCTGCGGGGGCGCGCCGCCAGGCCGCTTTGCCCACCTTCGCGCCCTGATCCGCGGCGCATCCTCACGCGTGCGTCCCAAGGCCATGACCGTCGCCGTGATCGTTGGCGGCTTGCTACCGGTCATGGCCGGCGAGGGGCTGGGTAGCGACGTCATGAAACGGATCGCGGCACCGTTGGTGGGCGGAATGCTGACGGCGCCGCTGCTTTCTCTGATTCTCCTCCCGGTGATTTACGAATGGTGGCAACGCGGCAGGCGCCGATGAGTCGTTCCATTCCCGCCGCAATAGGCAAGATCCGTCGCCTGGCAAAACGATTGTCCCGGCAAATGGAATTGTAAGGAGACCTTGAAGGTTGCATTTGGAAAGTCCATCGCACTCGGCAGGCGCTGCCACAAGATTTGCGCTGTGGAACCTTGGTTTCCGGCCATTTTATTTGCTGGCCAGTATCTTCGCGGCGCTGTCGGTACTGCTTTGGACGCTCTAATACGCGTCTTTTTTCTTGCTGGCGAGTTTCGCGCTTTGACGCCCCGATAGCTCTCGCCGGTGGTGTTGATGGTGAGAGCGGCGGCCGCAACCGATCCCGGATGGCATCGAGGATGACCGGGTCCGCGATGACCGCCGACCAGTGATCTAGCGGCAGCCGGGTGGTAAAGATCGTGGACTTGTTAATCGACCGTTCTTCGAGGATTTCGCACAGGTCCCGCTGGATCGGGCGAGCGCGACATTCTCTAGCCACGTCGTGACGGTCATGTACAGAGCGGATTTACCGCACGCACAGGAGTGCAGTCCGGTGGCCGGTGCGATGAAGATCCTGCCGCCGCCGGATTTTGGTAGATCGGCCTCGTTCTCCCGGATGGACGCCGCGTATGCCCAGGCACTGGGTGTGTCAACCGCACCGACGCAGGAAGCTACGCAGACCTCCTGAAGAATGAGGCGATTGAAGCTCGGCAGCAAGGGCTTCTCGGCATTTTCGTATAACAACAAGCCGTCGTGCGGTATCTCGAGGAGTTCGCCGATAAGAGGAGCCTCTCGGATGACAGGGATCATCTGAAGAAGCTCGATCCTTAGCTGCGCCCCCTGAAGCTGGACGCAATCGATATGACGGTGTAGCAGCCATTCGTCCGCGATCGCAAGTTGAAAGACGGCGTCTCGAACGCGGCGGTCAGTCGCGCACTCCAGTCGTCAGTGGCGTTGCTCAAGGCGCGAAAGCACTGACCACCGGGCCCCTCTGCCCGAAGAAGCCACCGACGACCGCTCCCGTGTCAGGCGACCAGCGCGAATATCCCGAGAGCCACTCCTTGGCGTCCTCAGGCCAGGTGCCTTTAGCGAGGAGGGCCCGCTGGGCCAGTGTTACCCGTGTTACCCGTGTTACCGGCGTTACCCGTCGCGCCCGTGTTACCCGTCGCGCCCGTGTTACCCGTCGCGCCCGTGTAGCCCGTCGCACCGGTGTCGCCCGTTGCGCCGGTGTTACCCGTATTACCCGTATTACCCGTATTACCCGTATTTCCCATTGCGCCGGTGTCACCCGTTGCGCCAGTGTTACCTGTATTACCCGTTGCGCCGGTGTTGCCAGTGTAGCCGGTATTGCCGGTATTGCCGGTATTGCCGGTATTACCCGGTGCACCTTGAGGTCCGGCAGGACCCGTGCCCGAGCAAGCGCTCAAAGCGAGCATCATCAGTGACGCGACAATCAAGTTTGAACCTTTCATGATGATTCCTTCTATTAAATTTGTTAAGAACTGCTCTCTTGATTGCGAGCAATCCTCCAGATTTGACCAACTTCCGGCCACAGTGCTCAGCGTCGCCAAATCATGCGATCGCGACTGCGGGTGCGGATCAGCAGCCGCCTTGCAGGTATCCCACGAGGGATACGTGAATTCAGCGCACTACCGTTGGCATTGATCGTACGTGAGCTCTGCCGTTAACTCTGTACGCTGGCGCGCATAGTCGAGGATGACGCCGAAGCTCTGATTAAATATCGTCGGAGCAGGTGCAATCCTTTGTAGAGATTGGCGCGCCATCGGTCACGAATCTGGGCACTGGCACGTGGTCGCGGTCCTGCGTCGACAGACAGGTAGGGTCGCGCCAAAGTCCAGTTCCGACTCACAGCCGTCGGGCGCGAACGCCCGCTGCGCATCCTGTCGGCACGAAGGAAGATCTATGGGGCAGGCAATGTAGGGAGAGCCACCCGAATCGGGAGGGGGCCAGCTGCCGACTGACCCGCCGCCGGGCGTAATGCAAGGACCCTGCCACTCTCCAACCCTAGAGAGTGGCCGCCGGACTTGGATTTCGCCGGTACGCAAATTTACCTAGGGCTTCGTCGTGCTCGTAGGAGGTGCTGCCGGCATTGGGCCGTCCTTCTGCATTTGTATCTTCACCTGGTCTTGGCAGGCCTTCTTCATGTCGTCCATCGACATGCTTTTGTCCTTATTAGCCTTCTTCTGTTGAGCCATGCAATGTTTCATCATCTGTTTCTGCTGCGGCGTCATCTCCGACGAATTCATCGCATCCCGATGCGAGGTGTCATGCGAGGCGTCTTCGGCAAATGCTTGAACAGCGCACGCCATCACGCCTACCAATAATAGGGACATCACTTTTTGGTTCATAACAATCTCCGGCTTTTTGTGCTGTAAAAAGGTCTGCGCGACACCACTGCTTGAACTGCTTGACCGCAATCGGTCGGTCAGTCTGAAATGAGAATCGATCGAATAATCCTCTAGGCGCTCCGCGCACTCGATACGAACTGTGAGCGAGCCTTTACTCGAAGAATGCACCAGCAATCACCTTTTCGATTCGTCTCGCACAAACGCGAGATCACTGGTTCTTGAATTGTTACAGTTAAGCTTGCCAGCCAATTTTACTCTGTACGGCAGCGCACAGTCATTGTGTCGCGATTGATCAATAAATTGCTCCGCGCTCCTCAAGCAAGAGCAGCGGGGGGCGCGAGTTTGCTTGTGCCTGTTGCGCTGATCTCTAGTTTGGGAACACGTCTAAAGCCAAATTGGACACAATAAAAGGATGCTCGCAACGGAAATGGAGATAGTCTTGTTTTCCTTGCCAAAACTGACGGTAGGAAATGCCGAGAAGTATAGAGTGTGATTTCGGTAACTCGCGCTGCCCCGGCGGCCACCCAAACTCCTCCTGTACGGCCACCTGAAAATCCCCCGCCCATGGGGGCTGTGAACTGGCGCCGGTCGGCGCCAGGCTGAGCCGAGGCGGGACGTTACGCTGAGCCCCTTTTGCACGAAGGGGGCGAGGAGTTGAACGTCTCGAAGCCGCATGTACGGATCACGATTGCCACGCTGCGGCAAGCCGCGCACGGGTCAGCGCGAGATCGCGCGGGTGACGGGCGTGGGTCGCAAGAGCATCCGCCGCCTCGCGCGCGAGGCAAATTCCCCCGGGGTGGCCACCGGCTCTGAAGCCGTTATCGGACAGGTCGACTGGGTTGAAAATCCCCCACCCGGCCACCGACTGCGGTGCCTAAGTTGGCGATGTCGGCCTGCGAGACCCGCGCAGCTGCCGCTCGCGAAAGGCTGGTGGGGGTCAAATCTCGGACACTCGGCGCGTTTACGTCACACCGCGCACATAGTTCGCTGAAATCAAACGGAGTCGTGCGGGTTCGTAGCCTCGCCCGCGTTTCCGCTCAAGTACCTTAGCCGAATAGAAGTTCAAGTCATCAAAACGTCTAGAATTATTGGATGGTAGGCGCACATAACAGACTGTTTTTATTGAATCGAGCCACGTAGCTATGGACAATATTTTCCAGCCTTAGCAGCACCTTGCCGTCCGTATGATGCGCTGCATTGGCCAACCATACGGTCGAGTGACCACACAAGGTGCCCAATTCCAAGATTGATCGTGACTTGGCGCTCTTGATCAGAGTATTGAGCAGCCCCCCGTGTCCAGCCCAATGGGTAAAATGAATTCATCTGAGCATCCACCTGCTGCGGATCGCCAGATTGCATCAGGCTCTGTTCGGCTGCGCTCCGTCGTTCATACTCTTTTAATACGCGACTTTCTGCCTCATCTGGAGTTGACCCTGTGAAACCGGACAGGGTGGAAGAACTTGTTGGTCCTGCCTAAACTGCTCTCAGCGACGACGCCGGCTTTATAAATGCCGCCAAATCAGGCGGCTGCCTAATCTCTGAGGGCATGACGGCGTGCTGCCTGACGTGGTGTTCGCTCGTGTTCTTGTTGACTTGAATCTCGGCCGGCTGACGCGTGGTCGAAATTTGCTTGCGGATGACCTCCGCCTCGCTGATCAGTTGGGAGACAAAACGCGCCGCGTTGCGATTCCTCAGGTACCACGTGAACGGGCAGCGTCGCAGGATCCTCGGCATACCGCGCGGCGGCGCCGGAGTTCCTGCGCGAGGGACCCATCCGGCACCGCATGGGCGATACGCAGAAGCTCGAAGCCACAGCGCTTCGGAGCCGCGTGAGCTGGTTGCGAAGCGATGAACGCTCGGCGCGCAGCAACAGGTCGCCGGCAATTCTCGGCTGCACTTGCGCGGTGCAGTAGCGGCACATTTCTGTGCAATCAAGGGCAGCGCTCGTGCGCCGACCGAGTACGGATGCTCATCTATAATCGCCAATCCTTTTGCGCCAGGGGGCAACTTACGCAATTGTGACGTGGGCGACGGAACTGAGGCTTATTAAGCCTAGTCTCATGCCGTATCAAGCTTAGACGAGAGTACGCGCGCAACACAGGGAACCCCGAGCTATCACTCACGATTACCAGGAGCGTCGAAATGCCGTCTGAAAGTATCGAATCGGTTTCGGCCCGTCGATCGAGCTTCGTCGATTCGCTGAGCGCGTTCAGCCGCCAGCATCGCGCCCAGTTCTGGGAAGGCAGCTTCGGCGATTTCCTCACCAGCATCCTCCCCGCGGGTCCCGGCGCGTTCGCTCGCTCGAGTCACCAGTACATCTGGGACATGCTCCGCTGGTACGGGCGCGACGACGAGAAGGATGGTGCCTCCCGCGCCACGGCGCTCTTCCGCCGCGAACTGTTCGGCGTCGAGGAGCCGCTCTCGCGCATCGTCGACTACTTCAAGGCGGCGGCCGCCGGCAGTGATGTGGGTCGCCGCCTGCTGCTGCTGCTCGGGCCGCCTTCGGGCGGCAAGTCGACGCTTGCGATCCTGCTCAAGCGCGGGCTCGAGGAATACAGTCACACTGACGAAGGCGCCCTGTATGCGATCAAGGGCTCGCCGATGCACGAATCGCCCCTCAATCTCATCCCGACGACCCTGCGTGCCGCGTTCCGCGAATCGTATGGGGTCGAGCTGCACGGCGAACTCTCGCCCTGGTCGCGCGAGCGTCTCGAGCGCGAGTTCGAGGGCGACTACATGCGCATGCCGGTCGAGCGCATCTTCCTCAACGAGGCGTCACGCGTCGGCATCGGCACCTATGCGCCGCACGATCCCACCACGGCGGACATCGCGGATCTCGTGGGCTCGGTGGATCTTTCTAAAGTCGCCGCCGTCGGCGATGAAGGGGACCCGCGCGCCTGGAGCTGGTCGGGCGCAGTGTATGCCGCCAGCCGCGGCGTTCTCGAGATGATCGAGATTCTCAAGGTCAAGCGCGAGTTCCTCTACCTCCTGCTTACGCTCACGCAGGAGAAAAATGTCAAGGTTTCGCGCTTCCCGCTCATCCATCTCGACGAGACCATTCTCGCGCACACGAACCTCGCGGAATTTCACAAGTTCCTGCAGGAGAAGGAGAACGAGGCGCTGCTCGACCGCATGGTCATCATCAAGGTGCCCTATGCGCTGTCCTATAACGACGAGGCCCGCATCTACGGGAAGCTCGTCTCGAGCGCACCGGCATTTCGCGACGTCCACCTGGATCCGCACGTCCTCAATCTCGCTGCAGTCTTCGCCATCTTGACGCGGCTCAGCCGTCCCGAGCGCGAGGGCCTCGATCTCTCGAAAAAGCTCCGCCTGTATGCCGGCGAGCAGCTCGAGGGGTTCGGCGAGAACGACGCTGCGAAACTGCGCGCCGAGAGCCCTGACGAAGGACTCTCCGGCGTTAGCCCGCGCTTCATCGTCAACGCGATCTCCAATGCGATTACCCGGAGCGATGCGCGGAGCCTCACCTGCATGGAGCTCCTGCTCGCTCTCAAGGATGCCATCGAGAGCGATGCGCGCATGGATGCGAAGCATAAGAAGGCCTGGATCGACTTCCTCGTGACCGCCCGCAAGGATTTCTATAACCGGTGGGTTAAGGAGGACGTGCATCGTGCCATGTTCGCTTCGTTCGAGGAGGAGGCACAGCAACTCCTCGAGAAGTACCTCGATGAAGTCGAGGCCTCACTCGATCAGCGCGAGGTAACCGATCCGATCACGGGCGAGACGCGTCCGGCCGACGAGCGCTTCTTGCGCTCCGTCGAGGAAAAGATCAAGGTCTCCGATTCGGGCAAGCTCTCGTTCCGGCAGGAGGTCGTTCGCAAGGCAATGGTGGCCTTCAAGGCCGGGGAGAAGTTCACGCTTTCCAGCCACTCGCGGATGAACGAGGCGATCGAGCAATACCTGTTTGCGGAACGGCGCGACGTGCTGCGCCTCGTCACCTCGAGCGCGCGACCGGATGACGACACGCGCGTCAAGATTTCGGTCGTGCAGCGGCGTCTCGTGGACGAATACGGCTATGACGATCACAGTGCTAGGGAAGCCCTCAGCTACGTAACGACGTTGCTCGCGCAAGAGTGAGGGGCTCATGACGCGACCGGATGGCAGCACGGTGAATGGGTGGTACGACCTCTTCTCCCGGGGTGCCAGGGACTGGTTGCGCCACAGCGAGAAGGTCGCGGAAGCGGTGCGCCAGCACCTGCCCGAGATCGTCGCGGGTGCAGACGTGCTCTCCGGCGGCGCGCGCACGGTGCGTGTGCCCGTGCGCTTTCTCGAGCATTACCATTTCCAGCTTCAATCCCCTGAACAGCGCGAGGGCGTCGGCCAGGGCCAGGCCAATCCGGGCGATAAGCTCGGTCCCCCGGGCCAGGGCGGGAAACCCGGAAAGGGCGAGGGGGGTCGCGACCAGGGCAGCTTGGAATTCCTGCTGGAATTCAAGGTCGACGACATCGTCGACTGGCTCTGGGAGGAGATGCAGCTGCCGAACCTGCACGCTCGGGTTGGCAAGGCCGAGGAGACCGACTGGATCCGGGAAGGCTGGGACCGGCGGGGAGCGCGCTCCCGGCTCGATCGGCGCCGATCGTTCCGGGAATCGATCAAGCGGCGCACGAGCCAGGCGGATGGCCCGTCGTTCACCGACGAGGACTTGCGGTTCCGGCAGCTCACGCGACGCGAGCAGCCCGCGACACAGGCCGTCGTCTTCCTGCTGATGGATGTCTCGGGCAGCATGACTGACAATGACCGCAAGCTCGCGAAGTCGTTCTTCTTCTGGGCGGTGCAGGGCCTGCGCCGCCAGTACCGGCATCTCGACACCGTTTTCGTCGCGCACACGACCGAGGCGTGGGAGTTCGACGAGGCGCAATTCTTCCAGGTGCGCGGCAGCGGCGGCACCGTCGCTTCCAGCGGCTTCGCGAAGGTCCGCGAGATCGTCGCCGCCCGTTTCGATCCGTCCCGTTACAACGTCTATCTGTTCTACGCGTCGGATGGCGACAACGATTCCTCGGACCGCGCGGACGCGGAGAGCAGGCTCGATGAGCTAGGTGGACTCGCTAACTACCTCGGCTATCTGGAGGTGTCGGCGAGCACGGCGAGCGCGCTTGAGACCGAGATGGGCGAGATGTTCCAGCGGCTCGCCCGGGCGGGGCGGCCTGCGGCGTCCTTCGCGATCCGGCAGCTTGAGGAAATCTGGGCTGCCGTGCGGCATTTCTTCCAGCACCAGGCGAAGGAGTGCACATGAGCCGGGGGACGACCACGCGCGGCGAGTGGCGTGAGCTCGTGCCGCGGATCGAGCAGCTCGCCCACGACACGGGTCTGCGCTACGATCCGGTCGACTTCGAGTCGGTTCCCGAGAGCTTCATGATGGAGATCTCGGTGTATGGTCTGCCCGTGCGGATGCCGCACTGGTCTTTCGGTGTGCGGTACATCAGCCGGCTCATCCAACATCGCATGGGCCATTCCAAGCTCTTCGAGGTGGTATTTCCTGGCAATCCCGGCCACGCTTATCTCGCGGCCGGTAATAGTCTTGCCGAGAACGTCCTCGTCACGGCCCACGTGCTCGGGCACGCCGATTTCTCGAGCAACAACCTCCTCTTCCGTACGAGCCAGGAGCAGGTCGGTCCGAATATCGTCGAGCGCGCCGCTGCGCACGCCCACGAGATCGCGATGGCCATCGACGAGCATGGGACATCGCGGGTCGAGGCCGTGCTGGATGCCGCGCTCGCGCTCGAGCAGCACATCGACGTGAATCAGCGCGTGCGTCGGAGCCGCTACCCGGAGTACGTCGGCCGTAAGGCCGAGCCGCAGGACGAGTTTCACCGCCGTTTCGCAGCCCTGGATCCCGAGCCGGCGCGCGACAGCGGTGCGCGCGGGCCGCGGGGGCGCGAACCCCAGCGTGCGCCGTTGCCGCCGCATCCCGAGCGGGACCTGCTCTGGTTCATCGCGAACTACGCGCCCGATCTTGAGGGCTGGGAGCGGGACATCTTCCTCGCAGTGCGCGAGGAGTCCTTCTATTTTTATCCCGTCTTCGCGACTCAGATCATGAACGAAGGGTGGGCATCGTACTGGCACGCCCGGCTCCTGCGCGAGGCCGACTTTCTCCCGTCCGAGGCGTACGTAGATGCAATCAAGTGCCACTCGGACGTCGTGCGGCCGCTCGGCAGCGGCGAACAGGTGGCGCTATCCGTGAATCCCTATCACCTGGGATTCAGCCTCTGGGAGAAGATCGTCGAGCGCGACGGACTCGAGGGCGCGCGGCGGATCATGCGGGAGGACGACGACTTCAGCTTCATCCGCAACCATCTGACCCCTGAGCTCGCGACCGAGCTCAAGCTGTTCCGCTTCGGCGCTGAAAAGGAAGGCACCGCCACCGTTCTCGACACTGATCTCCCGAAGCTCCACGATGCGCTCCTGGCGCCAAAGTACAATTTCGGCGCGCCGACCGTCGCCGCCACCCACATTCGCGTCGACGGCACGCTCGAGCTCCTGCACGATCATGGGACCGACGGTCGCGGCCTTGATCCCGAGCGCGCGACCCGCGTGCTCGAGTACGTGCATCGGGTGTGGCGACGGCCGGTGAAGCTAACGACCGTCAAAGGCGATGGGGAAGCGATCGAACTCAGCGTGCCGTAGGCCTCTGCCGGGCGGCCACGCCCGCGGTGGTGACCGGCGGAGGGGGAGAGCGCTGGATGACGGGTTCGGCCGGCTGGTTCTACTGGGCTGTGCTGTCCGCTATGCTCGCCGGTCTCACAGCTGTCAGAGATGGAGGTCCCAAGAGCAGACTGTTGTTGCCAAGGGTAGCTCAGGGTCGGTCAAACGCGGTCGATGGCGGTCGTGAATTCTGATGGCACAGCACCGCGCGAAGCGGCGGCGAGTTACAAGATATGACAGCAGCGCACGTCACACTGCTTTCCGAGAGGCTCTTTCGCGTTTCCCCTGCTTGGCAAGCACGTCGCCCCAGAGTTTCCAGGCATCGCCATTGTGCGGGCTGAGCGTCTCGGCCTGCGTGGCATCGGCCGACGCAGCGGCGATCTCACCTCATCGCGTTAGCTAGGTATCCCCTAAATCGGCCCTCTTCAGGGGATAAAGACCTTAGCCCCTATATCTGCAACAGCGTGAGCGGCGGGGCTTTGACCAGACGGTCCGAGGCCGTCCGCGGGGGTACGGCTGACCCGCGCCGATGCGGAATCAATTGTGCACGATAGTGCAGGGGATCTTCGTACCGGGCGCCTGTTTCAGGAAGCCGAAGTACTCCGCCGACCAGACCCAGGTCGCCTTGCCGTTCGCGTAGTTGTACATCGCCTTCGCACCCGTGTTCGTGACGCCCAGCGCGGGCACCGAGATGAGCCACGATTGACCCGGATCGCTCTTGAAACCGTCGACCTGGATCTCGCTCTGCGACTGGCTCACCTCGGCGAGGGTGGAGATCGTCTTGCCGCCGCTCAGCGTGGTTGGAACGACGCTGCCCGTCACGCCGGTGAGGAGACCTGCGTAGATCACGGGGGCGAACTCCTGCTTCCCTTCCGTCAGCGTCACCGTATCCGTGGCGGCGTTCGCCGCGGCGCTAAGCCCCGCAGCCGCAGCCGCCCGCGCGACGACCCGAACCCATCGTGAGCGATAGCGAATGTTCATGACCGGCATCACTCCCCTGTCTGATCCGCGATCGGTCGACCCCGGCTCCTCGTGCGGCCCGATTCTACCGCGTGCGGCCGGGCCGGTCTCGGGCCGGATGCGTCACGACCGCCTCCCCTCTCGTAGTGCTCGAGGACGTCTTGCCATTGCTCGATGAGGTGCTCCAAATCCGCAGCACTCAGGCTCTCAGCTAGGCCGCCGGCCTCGAGTGCCGCGCACAATGGCTCCGCGACTGCTGCGTCCTGCGAGGCAACGTCAGTGAACAGCGCTTCTGATCGCAGCCCCCGCTACCACTTTCTGTGCGGACCACGTCGATGGGCAAGCGGCGCAGCCAGCCACGTAGCCCCGTCGCTTACTGTCTACTCTTCGGCGGCGAATGGCTTCAGGATGTCTCGCAGATCGACTATGACATCGCGAATATTGATGGCTTCGGCAAGAGCAGCCGGTGCCGCAATGCTACGGAGGTCCTCATTGACTCGGGCGAGCTCTGCATCGGCCGTCGTGACGAACGATTCCACCACCAGGCCGAACTGCTTCTGTATGAAACGGGCATCGTCGGGACACTTCATGCCCGTAACGAAGAAGGCGACTGTGAACACTTTAACTGCCTCGGCAAAAACGATAACGTCGGCGTCTACTATGTCACGCGCTGCATCCGCTTCATGATCGTCACGGTGATATTCCATTTGCGACAAGTTCTTGCGAGCGGCATTAAGAGCTCTCATCCGCAGATCCATCGCGCGCATGGTGTGATCTGCATCCGCGACGCTCTGCGCGCGCGCGGTGGTTGCCGTGGCAAGGTCAAGCGCTACAAACAGGAACATTGCAGCGAGCATCCGATATGTCATGGTGAGCAACCTCGTTTCGATCAGAGATTAGACGGCGCCAAATTTGTAACGCTGGTTCGTATTCCGGTTGTCCCTGCGCCGATTGATGACCGAGTGCCGCGCCGACAGCCACTATTAGAGCCAGACCCAGAATGGCCGACCGCACTTGTCACTTCCACAACATCCGTCATAGTCAGCGAGAGGTAGCGGCGCCGGCAACCCTAGATGAGCACAATAACTCGATACCCGGAAAAACAATCGCGGCGGCCTCGGAATTCTAAACGCGCACGTACCGGCCGCCGTCGCTACCAGATGCGCGCGGCCGGTCGCGACGTCCGAGCTTGAGCCGCAGCTGTCTGTCGCGACGTCAGCTATCGAGCAGGGCCGTTGCAGATCGATGAGCCAAGGCTGTGAATTCTCAGTCACACGGCGTCGGGAACCGGCCCCGCAGTGGCGCACCTTTCAGACGTCAGTCTGTCAGTACCGAACGGGCACGCATCGCGCCGACGGTGCGCGACATTCACCAGTTCTGGATACCGTATCGGAGGGCGGTGCAGGCGAATCCCGAGAATGATATTCGACACTGACTGGGTACCCCGCTCTGCGCGGTATGCGCTACGCTGTCTGTCTGGAATGACTCAGCAGTCGCCGACTCGCTTAGCGATGGTGGTGACCTTGCTCTTCGCCGTGCCGAGGGTGTCAATGCTGACTTCCTTATAGGCGCTGTCACCCTGCGGGGTAAGTACAATGTCTTTCGTGGCCGGGGTGGATCCGGGGCACGAAGTTTTGATCAGGTAGTCGGCACCGCTCTTGGTCACACTGATCGTAGGGCATAGACCGCGGCCAATGTGAAACAGCGACTGGAGGAAGTCCGTGGGATTGGTGCACCCCTTCGTTGTATGTTGCAGCACCTTGCCGTTGATCTCCATGGCCTCATCGGTCTGCCACATACCTCTCTTAAATTGAGGCGTCTCTTCCGCCGCCCATACGTACAGCGCGCAGCCACCCAGCGCTAGCGCAAGGACAGCGTGTCGGATAGGTGCCCGGTTAAGGGAGCTGCACGAATTGGTCCGTGCCGGAGGCGAAGTGAGCATCATTGCACAAGCCCCATGATTCAGTTGATCAGGCGTCACGCGCCTCGCGCATGACAATGTTATGCGGCTGCATGCACGGCTTCAACTGCGAAAAAGACCCGGTGCCGCGCTGCTTACGGCGGGTCGTGATCGGATGGAATGTGCGCCCAATCCATTCGATGCTGAGGTGTTTACCTAAGTCACCGCCGGAATTATCTGTTACTTGGCCTCAATGGGTCGTCGAAACACTTGCGTCGAGAATATACGCTGGGGTTTTCCATTGCAGTGTCTCTCGCGGTCGGGTATTCAATTTCCTGGCCACAACATCCAGTTGAGCTTGGCTAACAGCCGAGAGATCCATTCCCTTCGGGTAGTACTGTCGCAGGAGCCCAT
>Ga0316363_10000196_pt1 | contig 96420 bp, 91 predicted proteins | sample Sb_taG_3_FD_200459 | JGI IMG/M metagenome (GOLD analysis project Ga0316363, IMG submission 200459) | Peat soil microbial communities from Weissenstadt, Germany - Sb_50d_a_PC metaG (v2) (version 2) | ecosystem: Environmental > Terrestrial > Soil > Wetlands > Peat | place: Germany: Weissenstadt...
CAGTCGCACGTGCCGCAGCATGCCGAGTTGCATCTGCTGTTCTCGATGATCACGCCACTGGGCTGGCTGGAGCGTGTGCCCACTTACAAGGAGCAGCGGGAAAACATCACGGATAAAGACCTGAGTACTTACGGCTTTCTCGGATATCCGGTGCTGCAGGCGGCGGACATTCTCATCTACAAAGGCGATTTCGTGCCAGTGGGCGAAGACCAGGTTCCGCACGTGGAACTTACCCGTGAGATCGCGCGGCGCTTCAACGGCTTTTACAAGTGCAATGGTCAAGAAGTCTTCCCGGAGCCGCAACCATTGCTCACACCCACTCCCAAACTTCCGGGCACCGACGGGCGCAAGATGTCGAAGTCGTACGGCAACACTATTATGCTCACCGATCCCGAGCCGCTGGTACGGCAGAAGCTCAAGACCATGGTGACCGATCCAGCGCGCATACGCCGCACCGATCCCGGCAACCCTGATGTTTGCCCGGTCGGCGACTTGCACAAGATTTATAGCGATCGCGCTACCATGGCCAAAGTGAACGAGGGATGCCGTTCTGCGGGGATCGGGTGCATTGAGTGCAAAGGCTGGGTCGCTGACGCCCTAGTTAACATCTTGAATCCCATGCAGGAGCGGCGCAAGAAATATGAGGACAATCCGCGGCTGGCTTGGGATATTCTGGAGGCTGGCTCGACCAAGGCAGGCAAAGTTGCCGGGGCTACGATGAACGAAGTGCGCGAGGCCATGAGCATGTCGCTCGAATACGAGGCTCCGCGAGCGCCGCAGGGAAGTTCGGATCGGGTGTGAGTTTCAACTCGGACCCACACGGGCGTGGGCGCCCGCGCCTACATTGGGATGAGTGAAGAAGTAAAAATTGCTTTCGATGGTACGGCAGCGTTGAACCTTGCTCCAACGCTTGTGGGGAGTTCTGCGCCGCGTCGGCACGAAAAGTCTCGCAACGAGGAAAGTGACTTTCCTTTTGCCGTCACCGTGGGCGATGTCTACGAGGGACCACTCGACCTGCTGCTCCACTTGATTCGCAGGCAAGATATCAATATCTACGATATTCCTATCGGAAGAATCACGGCGCAGTATCTGGCGTACGTGGAAAAACTGCGCGAGCTGGATGTGAATGTGGCGGCTGAGTTCATCTACATGGCCGCGGTGCTGATTCACATCAAGTCGAAAATGCTGTTGCCGCGTGATCCTGCCGCGGCTTCGGATGCTCAAGACGATCCGCGCGCGGAGCTGGTCAATCGCCTGATCGAGCATGAAAAATTCAAGTCCGCGGCGCAGATGCTGATGCAGAAACAGCAGATCGAAGATGCGGTGTGCTCGAACCCGGCGCTGAAAGAGTTTCGCGATGCTGAGGGCACGGAGCCAGAACTGGTGGCCGACGTAATTGACCTGGTAAAAACATTCCAGCAAATTCTTGATCGTATCCGCAACCGTCCGATGATCCAGGTGGGCGAAGAAACGGTCACCGTCGGGCAGATGATTGAATATCTGCGGCGTCGCTTGGCGCTGGAAGACCGGCCAATCCGGTTGAAGCAGATGTTGCGCAACGTCGAGTCGCGACAGGCGCTGATCTGCATGTTTCTGGCGCTCCTGGAAATGGTGCGCCTGCAGGCCATCCAACTGCGGCAGGACCGCTTGTTTGGCGAAATTCTGTTGCGCAAACATGTAGGATTTGATGCGGTCATGGCAGAACAGGCCGCGGTGCGGGACGACTGGCGGTAGGAGCAGCCAGAAGCTAGGAGCCCATGAGTCTTAAAGCCAAACTCGAAGCCATCATCTACGCGGCGGAAACTCCGGTGACGCTCGATCAACTGATTGAATTGGTCAAGGAGTCGATCATCAGCGAAGGTGCTGCCAACGGCACCGAGGTCAAGTCGCGCGTGCGTCTCGCCTTGGAGGAGCTGGTCGTCGACTACTATGCTCCGGATCATGGTATCGAAATTCGCCAGGTCGCCGGCGGATATCGGATGTCAACAAAGCCTGAGCATCACGATATCGTGCGTGCCTTTGCCAAGAGCCTGAAGCCACCGATTCGACTCTCGCTACCCGCACTCGAGACCTTGGCGGTAATCGCGTACAAGCAGCCGGTGACCGTGCCGGAGATCAGCGAAATTCGTGGTGTGGATTCGAGCGGAGTGATTGCAACTTTGCTCGATCGTAAGCTGATTACGACTGCGGGCCGCAAGGCAGTGATCGGGCGGCCCATCCTTTACAAGACCACCAAGGAATTTTTGATGCGCTTTGGCCTGAAGGATGTCGGCGAACTACCCAGCATGGAGGAGTTCGAGAAGCTAGTCGCGGAATCGTTCCAGAGCGATTTGTTGCCGGCGGAGAGTGAGCCGTCGGATGTGACCAGCGGACGGGCCTTGGAACCAGATGAAGCGGTCATCAGCGAGCAGAGCGCAGTGCAGCATCAAGACTCAGAACCTGCTCAAACCGCCGAAGATTCCGAACTGGCTACGGTAGAACACCACCACCCAGGCAAGAGCAATCCGGCCGCTTGAAGCAGCAACTTACCCAACAACTCTGCCGATTCGCAGTTGTGAATTCTTATGCCTTCTGAGCGTCTACAGAAGATTATCGCCGCCGCTGGAATCGCTTCCCGCCGCAAAGCAGAGGAACTGATTACTGGCGGACTGGTGTCGGTGAACGGGCAGATGGTCACGGAGCTCGGCAGCAAGGCCGATCCGGAGCACGATCACATTCGAGTAAATGGGAAACTGCTGCACGGCGCGGAGCGGCATGTCTACCTGCTCATGAACAAGCCAAAGGGATACGTCACCACGCTGCACGATCCTGAACGCCGCCCTACGGTCATGGATCTGCTGCATGGCGTGGGGGCGCGGGTTTATCCGGTGGGACGTCTCGACTATGCCAGCGAAGGATTGCTGCTGCTCACCAACGACGGCGAGTTCGCCAATCGTCTGATGAAAGCCGCGTCCCACGTGCCCAAGACTTACATGGTGAAGGTGGCGGGAAATCCGCCCGGAGAGGGCTTGGCGCGGTTGCGCGAGGGTCTTTACATCCCCACGGATCGTGGAAAGAGAGTGAAAACGGCTCCTGCCAAGATTCGCGTGATTCGTGAATCCGCCAATCCGTGGTACGAAGTCACGCTGATCGAAGGCAAGAATCGCCAGATCCGGCGCATGTTTGAAGAGATCGGGCACCATGTAGAAAAGATCAAGCGGGTGCGCTACGGTCCGCTCGAGCTGGACGTGCATCCCGGAAAATTCCGCAAGCTCACAATCGAGGAAGTCGCTAAGCTTAAGTTTCTTGGCAGATAGTGTAGGCGCGGGCGTCTCGCCCGTGCTTCCGCCAGATCCGGAAAAATCTTGGCGACGCAGCCAAGTTCTTCCTTAATCTGGAAGCCTCGGCTCATCCTGCACGGGCGAGGACGCCCGCGCCTACATTGGCGCTCCAGGTGACACTTCCCGCGCCAACATGGTAAAGATTAGATAGCCGAAAGATGAGCGACTACAGCCAGTTTGTGCCCGAACACGTACGGACCCTGCGCGGGTACACGCCGGGCAAGTCGCGACGACAGGCGCAAGAGGAGAGCCACTTGAATTGCATCAAAATGGCCTCGAATGAGAATCCGTTTGGGCCCTCCCCGAAGGCGATGCAGGCGATGCAGGCGGTGCTCGCCGAGAGCAATTTCTATCCCGACAACGATGCCATCGAGCTGCGCCAGAAATTGGCCGAAAAACATGGTGTGCAGCCGGAGCAAATCGTTCCCACCGCGGGTTCGACCGCATTGCTCGGCATTGTTGCTCGCACCTTGCTGTCGCCTGGGCTAAACGCGGTCACCAGTGAGCGTTCGTTCATCGTTTATCCGATTGCCACGCAGGCCGCGGGAGGACGGCTCATCAAGGTTCCCATGCGCGGCGATGGATTCGATCTGAATGCCATCGCCGCGGCGCTCGATCAGCATACCCGCATCATCTACGTTTCCAATCCCAACAATCCGACCGGCACACTCGTACCTGCAAAGGAATTCGATCGTTTCTTAGACGTGGTCCCTGAACACGTAATCGTCATCCTCGATGAGGCGTACCACGATTTCGCTCAATACCTTGCCACCATCCGCCGCGTGGATTATTCGCATGCCCTCGACTACCTCAACCAGGGCCGCAGAGTGGTGGTGCTGCGCACCTTCTCGAAAGCGCATGGCTTGGCGGGGGTACGGGTGGGCTACGGCATCGGCCCCGCCCAGCTGATGTCATATTTCGCGCGCATGCGGACCACATTCTCTGTTTCTGCTGTGGCCCAGGCAGCCGCGATTGCCGCCCTTGATGACGAAGCTCACATCCAGAAAACACTCAAGAACAATGCCGAGCAAGCCGAACGGCTCATTGCGGCGATGGGCGACCTGGGCTACCGCCCGGTTCCGACCTGGGCCAACTTTCTGTATTGCGAAATGGGCGATGACGCCGCCCTCGTCGCTAAGCGACTTCAGGCCGAGGGCGTAATTGTGCGGCCGTTAGCCCCTTGGGACGCACCAACCGCGATCCGGATCACGATCGGTACACCGGAGCAGAATGGCATTTTCCTGAATGCGTTTAAGAAGGTAACGGAACAGGCGACGGTACGGTAGGGGTTAACATCCTGGGAACCGCATCCCGAGCGCGTTACAAGCAAACGGGTGTATGATCACTCGATAGGTAGCGGGCCCGAAGATTCCGGCCCTGTTACACATCCCCCTTTTGCGAGGTCTGTCCGCCAATGGCTGCGGAAGCGAGCTCTGGTACAAACCAGCAACTCACCCTCGATTACTCCGCCTTTGAGAAATTGTTGGCAGCAGCCTGGGTTCTCCAATGTCTGCATGATCACCTGCACAACGACCAGGTTGATCGCAGCGAAACCGTTGCCGAACCCGTCAAAGCTCAAACCTCAGTGACGAATGCAACCTCTGTCGTGCCAGTCGCCATGAAACCAGTGGTCCAGGCCTCATCAAGGGTGACGGAGGCAGTTAGCAAATATGAAGTGCTCACCAGTCGGCCAGCGGGCGATCAAACTCTTGTCGAACTGGTCGCGGCTCAACCGGCAGTCAAGACTGAAACCTTGAAATTCGACGCTGTCGTGAAGGTTCAACTTAAAGCAGACGAACCTGAGAAGAGTCTCCATTCGGAAGCTGTGGCCACGATGCACGCCGGTCAACCAACCCTGCCTGCTTTGCAAAAGCAGGCCCATGATCGTGATAAGGAGCGGGTGCGACGCCGAGCAACGTTCAGGCTTCGGACGGCCAATCTTCGAACTGCTTTCAGCCGTGCCTTGGATATCTTCACCAACCTTCGGCCTGCTTTCCGTGTCAATCTCAACCTGCGCGCGCTCCGTACCGTAGCGATCGCGACTCCCCTTTTGTTGCTGACGTTGGTCGCCGCATCGCTGTTTCTCGAAACGTGGCGTCATCAGTCTTTTAACAGTGCGCAGGCAATCTCGAGACCAAGCCCTCCCACCAAGGAAGCGGGAGTTAGGAACACCTCGACGATACCGAACACGACAACCCGACGTGTATCCCAAGATCCCAAAAGGATCGAGAACAAGCCAAGGTCGTCCGAGTCTTTTCCTTTGCTTGAAGTCAGCCACGAGCACATAACGGATCGGGCTGCCTTGTCAGCAGTGCAGCAATTAAGCCGCTACGAGATTAAGGGTTTGCGACGCCAAGCCAAGTACGGAGACGCCTCCGCGGCCTTTGCTCTAGGCATGGCCTACGAAGTAGGACGGCTTGTTCCTCAGAACTGCGCCGAGGCAGCGCGCTGGGTTACGACGGCAGCTGAAGCCGGCGATGCCGCTGCACAGTACAACCTCGGGTTGCGCTACCGCGATGGCGACGGAGTATCCGCCAATCGAACTGAATCCGAGAAGTGGCTGCGCAAGGCGGCTGCTCAAAGGAGTCGGCAGGCGAAGCGGGCTCTAAAAACGCTCGCATCACGTTAATTCTTCTGCTCAACAGCATGGCTCAAAATGTCCGATACTTGTCCGTACCGGACCGCGCAGTCGGTTTCCGGAATGTGTAACATAAACTGCAGTTGAGGAGGACTTATGCTGGATTCCAATCAGGTACCGATCACGCAATCCGCTCTGCTCGTGATTGACGCTCAGGATTCTTTCAAAGCCACCACGCGGTGGGAGCGCCGCAACAATTCGGCTTTTGAAAAGAATGTGGGTACGCTGATCGAAGCGTACCGGGCAGCAGAACTGTCGGTCGTATTTTTTCTTCATACTGACAGCGACGAAGGCTTCGCCACGGACAGCCCATTTTTCAAGCTGATGGACTTCATCAGGCCGCGCCGCGGCGAGCCCGTCTTAATAAAGAACACGCGTAATTGTTTCACCAGCACCTCGCTGCAACCTTACCTGCTCGAAAAGGGCGTGCGGCGGGTCACCATCACAGGAATCCAGATGGAGCAGTGCTGCGAAACCAGCGCCAGGGTTGCGGCTGACCTCGGATACGCCGTGGACTTCGTCACCGAAGCCACCATGACTTTCCCGATTCCTAACTGGGACAACCCGGGCGAAGAACTGGGGGTGGAGGCCATCCGCGAGCGGACTGAATACGCCCTGCGCCGTCGCTTCGCCCGTATCACGACGGTCGCGCAGCTCACCAACGAGTTGAAGGGAGTACATTGCGGAGCCGTCGCGTAATCTTCGTCTACTTCGACGGATGCGAAGTCCTAGACTTCGCAGGTCCCCTGCAAGCCTTTCACGAAGCGAACTCGTTCGGGGCGAAGTATTGCTTCGAACACTGCGCAACTGCTCCTCACGCCACAACCAATCAAGGGCTGAAACTTGGCGGATTAGAGCCGCTGCCGGACGTCGCGACCGATGATTTGGTCCTGGTGCCAGGTTTTACCGTACAAAATGTGCATCTTCCTCAATCCTTGATCCGCTGGCTCAAAAAGTCCTACGAAACAGGAGCGATGATGAGCTCGGTGTGCACTGGTGTCTTCGCACTGGCGCAGGCGGGGCTCCTGCAGAACCGCTGTTGCACCACGCACTGGAAGCGCACCGCGGAACTACAAAAGCTCTATCCCCGAGCGGATGTGCTGGCGGATCGGCTCTTCGTGGAGGATGGCCGAATCATCACCAGCGCCGGAATCGCTGCCGGAATTGACATGGCACTGGCTCTCATTCAACGTCACCACGGCCCGCTTGTCGCCGCAAAAGTCGCGCGCGAGATGGTGGTTTATATGCGGCGCGACGCGCACCATCCACAGCAGCGTATTTATCTCGAATGCCGCGCACACTTACATCCCGGCGTCCACTCGGTGCAAGACTGGCTCACCTCTCACCCCGCGAAAAAGACAAGAATTGAAGAACTCGCAAAGATAGCGCATATGAGTACGCGTAATCTCACACGCGTCTTTCGTGAGGTCACAGGCGTGTCTATTCAGGATTACCGCACGAGCCTTCGCCTGGAGCGAGCAAGTGCGCTAATGCGCAATCCCGATCTCACGCTCAAAGCGGTTGCTGGCGAATGTGGCTTTGCGGATGCACGCCAGTTTCGCCGCGTATGGCGCAAAGCCTATCAGGTGGCTCCCTCGCGCATGCGGAAAGGATTATATCCAGACTAGCTCTGCATTTGCACCTGCAAGAACTCTCCCGGGAGCCGAACCAGCGTTGGCCTCGGAGCGGATTCCAGACGACCGGATTGGGTGCGATCATTGTTGCGCATCGAATCCTGCCTCTGAGACAGATCCTTATCGCAATGGTCGCCCGTCGAATTCATTCTCTCCATACGAATTCCGAGAGTGCGTTCCAGTTGGTACAACTCCGAACGCTGATCTCGCCCGAAGAAGGTAGAAGCAACGCCGCGTTCGCCTGCACGGCCGGTGCGCCCAACGCGATGGATAAAGTTTTCCGCGATCTCGGGCAAATCGTAGTTGATGACGTGGGCGATATCTTGCACGTGAATGCCGCGCGAGGCCAGATCGGTCGCGACTAAAATGTGGTAGCGTCCTTGTTGAAATCCGGCGAGGGCTGCGGTTCGTTGGGATTGCGAGCGGTCGCCGTGGATCATGGCAGCAGCGAACCCTTGGCGAGTCAGATTCTTGGCCAGCCGCTCCGTTCCTCGCTTGGTGCGCGCGAACACCAGACAGCGGCCAGTTTCCTTCGCCAACAAACGATGCAGCACTTCCTGTTTGCTATCCGCGTCGACTTCGAACGCTTGCACCCGCACATTCTCGGATGGCTTCAACGTTGACCCCAGTGCGACGCGCACCGGGTTTCTCATGTAGTCGTTCACCAGGTGGACAACGGAGGCCTCGAGCGTCGCCGAAAAACACATCGTCTGGCGATCTTTGGGTAGGACCGCTGCAATTCTTCGAATCGCGGGAAGGAAGCCCATGTCCAACATGCGATCTGCTTCGTCGAGCACCAGCACGCGCAGTCCGTGGAAATAAACCAGTCTGCGATCGAGGAAATCTTCTAATCGGCCCGGAGTCGCGACGACGATCCGAGCTCGGTTGCGAATGGCGCGGAGTTGCGGTCCCTCGGGCAAGCCTCCGACGACCAACGCTGCAGGCGAGAGTTGCTTGCCTCGCAACGCGTCGTATTGATCCGCAACTTGCATCGCCAGTTCACGCGTCGGAACCAGCACAAGTGCGGCGATCCCTGCCGCGCTTTGTTGGAGCAGTTGCTCCATGATTGGAATCAGGAAGGCGAGCGTCTTACCAGTACCGGTCTGCGCAGTCGCGAGCACATCTTTGCCGGCAAGCGCCTGCGGGATGGCAGCGGCTTGAACCGGAGTCGGTATGGAAAAACCAGCGAACGACAAACGATCTTGGACGTAAGGGGAAATCGGGAGTTCTGAAAAATTCTGCATTTTGCTTTCTCTGGCCTAGGTCACGGCGCGCACACTAAATTCCGAGTGGTCACAAGTACCTGCATTGCCAGTCTTAGTTTTGATTACGCTGAAGACATACGGAGGAGAAACTGAAGGCGGGAGTTCTCAGATCAAACACTGCACCAGAGCCATCGCACCATACAACCGCGGTATTAAGCGTGATTGCAGTATAGCACGCTCTCACAGGCATTCCTAGCTGGAGGACCTAAAAGCTAAGGTTACGTTGGTTCCGTGCAGATGGTTATCAACGCCGTCAACCCGGGCCCGGCGTCCCCGCCTTTGCATTACCTAAATCGAGCGAAGGCGGGATCGTATTGGTTACAATGAAGTGTATTCTACGATGCCGGCGCGTACGCGCACCGAACGCACCGGCATCGTCATCGGAGCCATTTCTCCGGCTCGCGAACTGCTTCCGCAACCTCATGCAGGAAAACCGCTGCTCGCGCGCCATCCACCACGCGGTGGTCGCACGAGACGGTTAACGTCATCATCGGGCGGATCGCTGGCCGCCCATCGACGGGCACCACGCGGTCGGTAATGCTTCCCACCGCGAGAATCGCCGCTTGCGGCGGGCTGATGATCGCGCTGAAAGCATCGACGTGGTACATGCCGAGGTTGCTGATGGTGAAAGTTGCGCCTGCAATATCGGACGGACGTAAGCGGCTGGCGCGAGCCCGCTCCGTCAAGTCACGGCGTTGGACAGCAATTTCGCCGAGGTCCGCTTTATTGGCATTGTGGATTACGGTAGCAACGACGCCGTCGTCAACCGCCATAGCGACCCCGATGTTCACTTCCTGATTTAGACGGATGCCTGCGTCGCTCCAACTCGCATTCATGCGCGGATGCTTCACCAGAACGCGCGCGAGCAACGCAACCAGAAGGTCAGTATGCGTGACCTTGATTCCGCGAGAGTGTTCAATCGTCGTTCCTAACCGTCCGCGCGCTTCGACAAGCGCGCCCGCGTCAACCTCCCGCACCACAAAGAAATGAGGCACCGTGGTCCAGCTGTGCGTGGTTCGCTCGGCCATGAGCCGTCCGATCGAGCTGGACGTTTCAACATCCTTGGGAGCAGGTGCCGGTGAGGACGAACTTCTCGATTGGGCCGCCGCCAAAACGTCGGCAGCTAGGATCTCCCCACCAGACCCTGATCCTCGCAGGCTGCTGACGTCGATTCCATGCTCCTTGGCAAGTCGGCGGGCCTTGGGTGAAATCTGTGCTCCCTGCCCAGCCGCAGGCGCGGGAATAACCGGCGTGGCGGTGCGCGTGGGATCAACCGCGCTGTGGGTGTGAGAACCAGGCGCCGCGACCTCCAGTGGAGGAGCTTCACCGGGGCGAACAATCCAGGCGATGATTCTTCCTACCGGCACGACGTCGCCGGCTTGCGCGTTCATGCCTGCGAGAATGCCATCCGCTGGAGACTCAACCTCAAGTACGGCCTTGTCGGTTTCTATCTCCAAGAGTGGCTCACCCTTAACCACACGATCGCCCTCCGCCTTCCGCCAAGCCACCAGCTTGCCGGTTTCCTGCGCCATCTCAAGAGCGGGCATCACTACGCTGAAAGCCATATCAATTGGAACGACAAAAAGGACGAAGCTTCACATCCCACCGATCAGATCTTAGATTCGTATCAGGGCATGCCTTCAGGCATGCCGTAATAGGTCAAAACGGACTCGGCTTTAGCCGCTGTTCTGGCAACGTCCAGGAGACGGACTCTAACGCGTTCAATCCGACACGCCGACTCGTTCCGTCCTCGCACTTTCTTCGATCATCTCCACCACCCGCCGGCTCGGCGCAGACTCGTTCTCCCGAGTGGTAGGCAGCGGTCCGTTGACGGTGAAGTAATGCGCACCCGCCACCAACAGTTCTTCCGCCGGGAAACGCGTAATGACTTCGTGGCCAGTCGGTGTGACCACGATCTCCTCCTCGATGCGCGCCGCGCTCCAGCCATCAGTCGAAGGCCAAAATGTCTCAAGCGCAAAAACCATTCCCGGCTTGATCTCGTGAGGATGATCGAATGACACCAGCCGGCTGATCACCGGTTTTTCCCAGATGGCCAGGCCAACGCCATGCCCGTATTGCAGCGCGAAGCACGCCTCTTCATTCGGAAAGCCGAACTCCTTCGCCTTCGGCCACACCGCGGCAATCTCAGCCGTGGTCCGGCCCGGACGCACGAGTTCAATCGCCGCATCCAGATACTCCCGGCACCGCTTATACGCGTCCACCATGGCGTGCGATCCGTAGCCGATGGTGAAGCACCGGTAATAGCAGGTGCGATATCCCATGTACGAATGCAGAATGTCGTAGTAGACGGGATCCCCTGGGCGAAGCACGCGATCGGAGAACACGTGAGGATGCGGATTGCAGCGCTCTCCAGAAATCGCATTGACGGCTTCGACGTATTCGGAGCCCAGGTCGTAGAGAACTTTGCTCACCAGCCCGACCGCCTCGTTTTCACGCATTCCAGGCTTCATCGCCCGATACAGCTCGTCGTAAGCCGCGTCCACCATCATTGCCGAAGTGTTCAGCAGCGCGATTTCGTCCTGGGTCTTAATCACGCGCGCGTCGGACATCAACTGCTGTCCATCTACGACCGTGATTCCCTCGCGCTGCAAAGCAAAAAGAACCGGCAACTCAATGATGTCGATTCCGACAGGCTCTTTGTGCAGGCCGCGCATCTCGAGTTCGATGCGGATCTTCTTTGCCACATCCTCGGCCCGCCCCATCTCCGGCGACATCGCGCCCCGTAGCATCGAGATGCCCGGCCGGGAGCGCTCTCCCAACCATGGACAATGGAGTTGATGGTGCTTGGCCGCCGATCCGAAGTCCCACAGAATCGGCTCGTCATTCTGTGGCAGCAGAGTGAAGCGGTTGCATTTGTCTTGCGCCCAACTGCCAATGTGCGTCGCGGTCAGGTAGCGCACATTGTTCATGTCGAAACACAGGAGCGAACCCATCTCAGACTTGGCGAGCAAGTCCTTCGCTCGCGCCAGACGCTCTTTGCGCAGGCGATCAAAATCCACCCGCTGTTCCCAATCCACTGCCATCGTTCCATGAGTCGGTAATGCCACGATGCACCTCCTCTCTTTGTAGCGCCGCCGTCCCGGCGGCTGTCGTGCGGGCGTCTCGCCCGCACCGCGAGGGCAGGATGCCCACCGGGACAGCCCGCAAAGCCTGCCCTGAGCGAAGCCGAAGGGATGCCGGCGCTACTCTTTACGATCGTCCACAAAGCTTGCGCGCCACTTCGAACACCGATTTCTCCGTGGGTACGGTTGCGTCTTCCAGCGGGGGCGAAAATGGAATCGGTATGTGCATGGCTCCCATCCGCTTGACTGGCGCGTCCAAATCATAAAACGCGCCCTCGGCAATCACCGCGGCAATCTCGGCTGTGACCCCGTATCGTTCATAACCCTCGTCGATCACGATCACTCGCGATGTCTTCTTTGCCGATTCAATCAGCGTCTTCTCGTCGAGCGGCCACATGGTTCGCGGATCGACGACTTCAGCGCTGATCCCGATCTCTTCCAGCAAATCCGCCGCCCCCAGCGCAACTTGCACCATGCTGCTCGTCCCCACAAGCGCAATGTCCCGGCCCACCCGCTTCACATCCGCCACCCCGAACGGAATGGTGTACTCCTCCGCAGGCACCGGGCCTTTCAACTTGGTGTACATCATCTTGTCTTCGAAGAAGACAACGGGATTTTCATCACGGATCGCAGTCTTCAACAATCCCTTGGCGTCATATGGCGTCGACGGCATCACAACTTTCAACCCAGGGACGTGACTAAACCATGCGTGCAAGGACTGCGAATGCTGCGCGCCCGACCGGCGCGTCGCTCCGAGCGTCGTCCGCATAACCATGGGAACCTTCCACGCGCCGCCCGACATGTAATGGACCTTGGCCGCCTGGTTCACCATCTGGTCCATCGTAAGGGTAATGAAATCTCCGAACATGATGTCGACCACAGGACGCAGTCCCGTCATCGCGGCGCCAACCGCGATCCCGGTGAATCCGGCTTCGGAAATTGGCGTGTCCAGCACGCGCTCAGTTCCGAATTCCTCCACCAGTCCGGAAAGCACTTTAAAGGGCGTGCCCGCCTCAGCCACGTCTTCGCCGAAAATGCAGACGCGCGAATCGCGGCGCATCTCTTCTGCCAGCGCCTCTCGCACGGCCTGCCCGAAAGTCAGCTCCCGAGAAATGGCCTCAGGCATAAACGTCTTGCTCCACTTCCGCGATACCGGGATACGGCGCGGCCACGGCGAACTCGACCGCTTTCCTCATCTCCGACTCCACCTCTGAGTGAATCAGACTGAACTGCGCCGGATCCGCAACCCCCTGTTCGATCAGCCAAGCGGCCAACAGTTTTACGGGATCGCGCTGGGTTTTCCAGTGCTTCTCTTCTTCTTTGGAGCGGTAATACTCGCGATTGATATCGCCAACGTGGTGACCAGCGTAGCGATACGTATTACATAAAATAAATGATGGGCCACCCCCGCGACGCGCCCGATTGACCAGTCGGCTTGTGGTTGCATACACGGCCCGCACATCCTGCCCATCCACGGTTTCAGCTTGCAATCCGAACGCCGCCGCCCGCGCCGGAATATCGCCCGCTGTCGTCTCCGTATAGTGGGTGTACTCCGTATACAAATTGTTTTCGCAGACATAAATCACCGGCAGCTTCCAGAGCTGCGCCACGTTCATCACTTCGTACAGAACACCCTGGCCGAGAGCGCCTTCGCCGAAGAAGCAGACTGCTACGCGGTCAGTTCCCAGGCGCTTGGCCGACAGCGCAGCACCGGTGGCGATTCCCACACTTCCCGCGACGATGGCGTTCGCACCCAGGTTGCCGGTCGCAGGGTCGGCAATGTGCATGGATCCGCCCTTGCCTTTGCAATAGCCCGCTTCTTTGCCCAGCAACTCGGCGAACATGCGGTCTGGCGACGCCCCTTTTGCCAGGCAGTGTCCGTGGCCGCGATGAGTGCTGGTAATGTAATCGTCGGCCCGCAGCGTTTCGCAAATTCCCACCGCCACGGCTTCTTCGCCGATGTAAAGATGGGCCAACCCCGGCATCAACGCGCGAGTGTAGAGTTCGTTCACTTGCTCCTCGAACAGGCGGATCGACACCATCCGCCGGTACATCCGAATCCACTGCGCGGCTTTGATTCCCGAATTCGCCTCGGACTTGTCCGTTGCAATCGTCATTTTGAAATGCCCGACATTCTTGCCAACACATCAAACACCACCGCGAAGTCCAGCTTAGCCATTCCCATGCCACGCGCCGCCGTCAGAAACTCGTTGCTCACCGCAGTCGTGGGCAAAGGCACATCCAGTTGCCGGCCCAACTCCATCGCCAGCAGCATGTCTTTTTGCATCATGTTCACATCGAACCAAGCCTCTTCGGGTTGTTGCAGAACGAACGGTCCGCGGTACTGAATCATGGGCGAAGCGATGGCACTATGCGTGAGGACGTCCACCGCCGTCTCCCGAGCGATCCCACTTTTTTCCGCCAGTAACACGCCTTCGGAGAAAGCCATCATCTGAACCGCGAGACTCAGATTGACCGCAATCTTCATCGCCAACGCCAGCCCGTTATCGCCAACGTGGGTCACCTTCGGTCCGATATCCAGCAGCAGCGGCTTAACCCGCTCGAAGGTTTCCCGACTCCCGCCCACCATCACCGATAACCTACCCTCCTGCAGAGTGATCACGCTTCCGGACACGGGAGAGTCCACCATGTCCGCGCCCTTCTCGCGTACCTTCGCCGCCAAAGCCCGGCTCACGCTCGGGCTGACGGTGCTGATGTCGACAAATATCTTGCCCGCAGTCAGTCCCGCCAATATCCCATCGGGCCCTTCTGTAACCGATGTAATCGCAGCAGAGTTCGTGACCATAGCGAAGGTCACGTCGGCGGCGGCCGCAACGGCTCGAGGCGAATCCGCCCACTTCATCCCTTTATCGATCAGCCACTGCGCCTTCGATCGAGTTCGGTTGTACCCGGTGACGCTGTGCCCTTTGCTGAGCAGACGGTTCACCATCTGACCGCCCATCACCCCGAGACCGACAAACCCAAGATTGGCCATTCGTCCGCAGCTCCAAACTACAAAATGGTTTTCGAAAGCGCTGGGTGCGCCTCGCTGGCCTTGGAATCCTCGCGAACCTGCAGCAAGTGAGCCCGCATCGCTTCCCGCGCCTTTTCAGGATTCCGCCGCTCTACCGCGTCGAGAATTCGTTTGTGGTGGTACTGCCCTCGGCTGGGCCCACCTTCGACCTGGAAAATCCGCATGCGCTGTTCCCGCAGCAACGCCACAATGGAATCCAGCAGCGACAAGATCAAAGGATTGTCCGCCGCCTCGGCCAAGGCCAAGTGGAAGTCGAGGTCCGCCTCAATATAGGCATCCGGATCGTCGTGACTGCGATCCATAACCGCGACCGCCTCTCGCATCAGGGCCAGGTGCGGCTCCTGAATCCGCGTGGCCGCCAGTGCCGCAATCTCCGGCTCCAGAATCGCCCGCACCTCCGCCAGATGAATGGACCCATTGGGTTGGCCAATCTTGACCATCAGCCCCAGCGATTGCCGGATGGCCTGCGAGGTTCCGTCCGTGATAAAGGTTCCGCGTCCGGAATAGGCTTCCACCAGTCCCTTTTCCCGTAGGGCTTTTACCGCTTCGCGAACCGCAGTTCGGCTCACTCCGAATCGTTGCGCGAGTTCCCGTTCAGCCGGCAACTGATCCCCGGCCTTGAGCGCGCCCTTCAGAATCGATTCCTCGATCTGCTGAACGATCTGCTCGTAAAGTCGTGATGTGCGAACCGTCTTGTACACAGAGTTCCTATTTGGTAGCGCCGGCATCCCTTCGGCTCCGCTCAGGGCAGGCTTTGCCGGCTGTCGCGAGGGCATCCTGCCCTCGGGAGTGGGGACGGGACGTCCCCACGACAGCCGCCGGGACGGCGGCGCTACTTAGCTCGAACCGTTGCCGCCCTTAGCTACGAGATTCTTGAATCGAAACGGTCTTGATATTTGCAAACTCCCGAATCCCGTACGGCCCCAGTTCTCTCCCATGGCCCGAAGCCTTCACGCCGCCAAACGGCAGCCGCGTATCCGAGGCGACCATCCGGTTGATAAATACCATCCCCGCTTCGATCTCGTTGATCAAGCGTTCGCGCTCGTTTTTGTCATTGGTCCAGGCACTCGCTCCCAGGCCAAACCGGCTGTCGTTCGCAATCCCAATGGCATCATCCAAATTTTTGGCGTGGAAGATCGAGGCTACCGGACCAAACAACTCATCGCGATACGCCGGCGATTCTTTGGGGATGTTAGTCAGAACTGTAGGTGCGTAGAAGTTGCCCGGACGCTTCACCGGCTTGCCTCCAGTGAGAACGCGGGCGCCAGCCGCGATGGTCTTGCGGACATCCGCGTCCAAACTTACCACTGCATCTGCCGTCGCCAGTGGTCCCAAATCCGTGCTCTCGTCGAAGGGATCACCCACCTTCAGAGCTTCCATCTTGCTCACGAATTTCCGCTCAAACTCCCCCGCGACCGATTCGGCAACAATAAAGCGTTTAGCCGCGATGCAGGACTGCCCATTGTTCACGATCCGCGCCTTGACGGCCGTCGCGACCGCCTCCTCCATGTCCGCGCTCGGCATCACAATAAAAGGATCGCTGCCACCCAACTCCAACACCACCTTCTTAATTCTTTTCGCCGCCGCGGTCCCTACCTGCACTCCGGCTTCCTCGCTTCCCGTAAGCGTGGCCGCCACTACCCGCCGATCATTCAGAATTCCGTCCACCTTCTGCGAGCCGATCAGCAGCGTCTGAAATACTCCCTCGGGAAAGCCCGCGCGGCGAAACAGATCCTCGATCTCCAGCGCGCATTGCGGAACATTCGACGCATGCTTCAGCAGCCCAACATTCCCCGCCATCAAAGCCGGCGCCGCAAAGCGCATAACCTGCCAAAAGGGAAAATTCCAGGGCATCACCGCCAGGATCGGCCCCAGCGGTTGGTAGTGGATGTAGCTACGGCTCGCCGTCGTCTCAATCACTTCGTCGGCCAAAAGCCGCTCCGCGTTCTCCGCATAGTAACGACAGGCCGTGGCGCACTTGACCGCCTCCTCGACCGCGGCCCGAAACGGTTTGCCCATTTCTGTGGTCATGGTCCGTGCGAACGTCTCTTTGTCGTTCTCCAGAATGTCCGCGGCCTTCGCCATCATTCCGGCCCGCTCGGCGAACGTGGTTCGCCGGTGCTTGGAGAAAGCCTCCGCCGCCCGCCGCAGCTTCCCCTCGATTTGAGCGTCCGACAGCGGTTCGAATGACTTGAGAAGCTCTCCTGTCGCCGGGTTAATGCTTGCGATCGCCATGGGATGCTCCCAACCAGACCAGGGCTGTTTTGGTCTGACCACTATACCATACACCAGTTTCTATTAGTTTTGGGAGATCAAGCCTCACTCAGGCGGGCCCCGCTAGAAAGAGGAATGTCGAATTGCCTGCCACGCACGCGGTTTACGCGATTTCCTCGCAGACCCAGACTCCCGCCCGGGCTGCCGCCTCGCCCTCGCCATTGATTGGGACTAAACCGGTTTCTGGATAAATGGCCGTTAACCCAAGATTGTAACCAGCCGCCGGTCACCCCAAAGCAGGAATCCCTCGACTCTCTCATCTTCTGCGCCTTAGAGGAACAAACTGAGAACCGAGAACTGCCAACTGGTTTTTTCGTTATCCTGCTTCCCTTGTGGTTCCCTGTTCCTCCCGCCGTGACCGGCGCACGCCGGTTCCTCTGCTTGACTCTGCACCGCCCAACCAGCTAACCTTAGAGATTACTATTTAGCTGATTGACAACTAAATAGACCCTAAGTCCTTTGTCCGGAATATTTTGCGTATAAGTCCTTTAAACTCAAAGATCTTGATGGTAGTCTGGCCCTAACCCCATGATTCCAAAAGATCATGGGGGAGGGGGTATGCCATGGGTTACTTAATAGGAAATAGGACCGCCGTCTGCGCTCACAGAGATTGGCAAGAACAGAGACTGGCAAGAACGGTGGTGGCGACAAGATGGGACCCAAGCCGCCAGGCCCAGAGCGGAGCGAGAGGCACAAGTCTGCAGCAGCGCAAGGAGCAAACGTGTCGCCTGGCCCAGAGCCACGCAGAGTAAAACCCGCCCAGCCTCGGACACCCCCGTCCGGAGCCGAGCGAAGCTCGGCAGGATTCGGTGGCAGCGAGCGTCATCCGAACCGACTTCTCCCAAACGCTTTTCCGGCGTCTCGCTTACGAAGGCAAGGCCGTCCCCGGCCAGGTATTGGGCAGGGTCGCGCGAATCACATCCAGCAACTCGTTGTTGTCGGCCGGCTTCTGGAAGAAAGCCCTTGCCCCGGCTTGCAGCGTTTTCTCCTCGCTCGATTGCGGATCACGGGCGGTCAGCACAATCACGGGAATGTCGGACAGACTGTCACTATCCTGCAGCCGCTGTAGGACCACGAAGCCGTCGCCGGCTGGCAGGCCTAGGTCCAGGATGATGAGATTGGGGTTTTCCTTCTGCGCTACGGAAATAGCAGAGTAGCCATCCGCAGCCTGCACCGTGTCGTAGTGGTTGGCGCGCAATCGTATCTTCAGCGCCCGTCTCAGGTCCGGGTCATCATCGACGATCAGGATTTTCGGCTTGTCCATTTCAGTCCTCCATTGCTGCGGTTTAATTTTGTTCGGTCGGATTTGCCTCGGTCTCATTTCTTGCTGCACTTACCTCTCCATCCATGCTTTCGGGTCCTGGTTTCGGCGGCAACGCCAGCGTGACCATTTCCGTAATCCGATCCGCGACCGCTCGCACCCGATCTTCCAGCGTCTTGCCGTCCTCGGCGGAAGGCAGCGCCACAGCGCTCGCCGACACTTTCAGGACCCCGGCCGCTTTCAATCCGGCACGCGCTTCCAGTTGCTCCCGAATGCGCTTCATCATGATCTCTGCCCGCTCCAGGTCGGTCGATGCGGCCACGAAAAACGTCTCACCGAATCCAACATTTCCCGTTACCGGAAGCACCAGGTCTTTATCGAGATAAACACAGCGGCCCAGCGTCTCCAGACTTTGCCGGCAGATTTCCTTCCAAGCGGGCCGAGAAACACTGGGAAGCGGCGTCAGCTCAACCTTGACCAGAACGACGGCATCGCGCAGGCGGTCCGCGTAGGTGATGGCGGGAGAAAGCAGTTTCGCCAGCGAATACAGCGGCAAGGTAAAAGAGAATGTGCTGCCATTCCCGACTTCGCTCGCCACCCAGATCCGTCCGCCGTGGAGTTCGACCAGTTGTTTGGCAATGAACAGTCCCAAGCCCAGTCCCGCGCGGTTGTTGTCAACGGAATTTGGGTCCTGGTACAAGCGTTCGAAGATGAGCGCCCTGGCTTCCGGGCCGATGCCGCGGCCGGTATCGGAGACCGAAATGTAGACCATCTTCGGATCGGCCTCCACCATGCAGGCTTTCACCACAACCGAACCTTCGGGCGGCGTGAACTTAATGCCATTGTCAATCAGATTGATGAGCACCTGCAGGACGCGATCGGGATCGGCGTACACAAACGGAATCCTTGTGTCCAATCCAACTTCCAAACCAACCTGCTTTTCCTTGGCGGTGGCGGCCATCATGGAAACTGCTTGCTGGATGAGATCGCCGATGGTGATGCAGCATGGTTCAATGCGGATCTTTCCCGACTCGGCCCGAGTCGCCTCCAGCAGATCGCGGATCATGGCCCGCAACTGGTGTACGCTATTCAACACGGTTCCGAGGTGGTAGCGCTGCTCGGGGTTGACCTCGCCCGCCAGGCCGTCCAGCAGGATGGTCACGAATTGATGGATGGAAGTCAGCGGCGTCCGCAGTTCGTGCGAAACGTGCGACAAAAATTGATTCTTGAATTCCAGTTGCTGCTGGCGGCTGATCTCCAGGGTGCGAAGCAGTGCCTGCCGTTCGATGGCGTAGCGCATGGCGCGCTCCAGATGGCTGCTGGTAATGTCGCCTTTCACCAGGTAATCCTGCACACCCTGATGCAGCGCCTTCATAGCCAGCGCCTCATCATCCTGGCCAGAGAGGATGACCACGGGGACACCCGGCGCCTTCTCCAGTACTTTGCGGAACGTATCGGCGCCGCGGCTGTCGGGAAGATTGAGGTCGAGCAGCACGACCGAGGGTGATTCCTTGGCCATGAAGGCGAGCCCATCCGCGAGCCGGTTCACCGAGCTGACTTCAACCCCGGAGTCGGCCTCGACCAGCCGCAGCCGAACCAGATCGGCGTCACCAGGATTGTCTTCAATCAACAAAACATGAGTATGACCGTTATTCATCGTTCCTCCTCGCGTGGTAGATGCGCCAAGCCAAACCAAAATTCTCCGATCGACGTAACGGCGGAGATGAAGTCGCGCAAGTTGCCAGGCTTGCTCACATAGCAGTTCGCTCCCAGCTCATAGCTGCTCACGATGTCGCACCGCGCTTCCGACGTGCTGAAAATCGCAATCGGGATCTTGCGCAGGAGCGGATCGGCTTTGATCTCGGCCAGCACCGCGCGGCCGTCCTTTTTGGGCAGACTTAAATCAAGAATCACGAAGTCCGGAAGCTGCGCGTTGGCATACTCTCCTCGCCGGCGAAGGAACGCCACCGCCTGCTCGCCGTCCACCACCGCTCGGATGTGGCAGGGACAGCCGTTGCGCGTCAGCACCTCGCTGGTCAAGTCCGTGTCCGCGGGATTGTCATCCACCAGCAAAACCTCGATTTCTCTCATGCGTGTGCTTCCTGCGCTGCTTCGGACATTGGCTCGGCCGGCAGCGTGAACTTGAAGCAGCAGCCCGGTTTGTCTTGCGCCTCGATCCAGATCCTTCCGCCCTGCCGTTCGATGATTTTCTTGCAGATCGCCAAGCCAATGCCATTGCCGGCATACTCGGCGCGCGTATGCAGACGCCGAAAGATGACGAAGATGTTTTGCCAGTTCTCGGGCGGGATGCCGATGCCGTTGTCGGAAACCGCCAGCACCCACTCGTTGTCCTTCTTTTCTGCATCGATTTGAATCACCGGCTTTTCCGCCCCGTGAAACTTGATGGCGTTTGCGATCAGGTTCTGAAACACCTGTGTCAGCTGAGAAGCGTCGGCCCTGACTTCGGGCAGCCCATTCCAATTCACCACCGCGCCGCTCTCCTCGACCGCGGCTTGCAGGTTCTTCACCGCTTGTTGCGCTGCCGCCCGGCAGTCGGTGGTCCCAGGTTCAATTTCCTGCCTGCCGGCCCGCGAGAATTTCAGCAGGTCCTGAATCAAAGCCTGCATGCGTACCGTGCCGTCCACGGCATAGGCGATGTATTTGTCGGCCTGTTCATCCAGCTTGCCGCGATAGCGTTCCGCCAGCAGCTGGGTGTAGTTGGCAATCATGCGCAAGGGCTCCTGCAAGTCGTGCGAGGCTACGTAGGCAAACTGCTCCAATTCCGCATTGGAGCGGGCCAGTTCTTTCAACGCAGCTTCGCTGGTAATGCGGCTTTTGTTCAGCACTTCTTCCGCCTGCTTACGCTTGCTGACATCGGCGAAGGTAACTGCCAACTGGCCCTGGCGAGTACGGAATGCGGTCACCTCGAACCATTTCTGAAGGGTTTGCGCATAATTCTCGAAGTGAACCGACTCTCCCGTGGTCGCCACTTTGCCGTAGGTTTCGATCCAGTCGGGCTCGATGCCGGGAAGAACTTCACGAATCGTTTTCCCCAGAACTTTATCTCGCGGCAAGCCGGTATGCGTCTCGAAGGCGGGGTTCAATTCGAGATAGCGGTGGTCGCAGGGCCTACCCTGCTCATCGTAGATGACTTCTAGTAGCGCGAACCCCACAGCCATTTCACTGAAGAGCAGTCGATAGCGCTGTTCACTCTCGTGCAACGCACGCTCCGCCTGTTCGCGTTCGGTGATGTCGCGCACGATGATGGTAAACAGCGTTCGCGAGCCGACCTTGGAGTGCGAGATGGACGCCTCCATAGGAAACTCCTCGCCGTCAGCGCGCGAAGCGCTGAGCGCTTCAAACTTGCCATGAGCGCGGCTGGTGGCGCCGGTTTCCCCGAATTTCCGGACGTGGGCGGAGTGCGCGGCGCGGAAGCGCTGTGGAATGAAGCAGTCGATCGGCTGTCCCAATGCCTCCGCCTGCGAACACCGGAACATCTTCTCAGCGGCAACATTGAACATCACGATGCGCTGCGCCTCGTCCACGGTGAGGATGGCGTCCATCGCCGACTGGACCAAAGCTTCGAGCTGCGCCTGGCTCTCCCGCAGCGCGTCGTCGGACGCTTTCTGCCGTTGGCGCACAGCTTTTTCCTCCAAGGCCCGGCACACGCAGTTCGGCAGCCGCTCCAGGTGGTCTTTCAAGACACAATCGGCGGCGCCTAGCTTGATGTAGTCCACCGCCTTCTCCTCGCCCAGATAGCCGGTCACCACGATCAACGGCACATCCATGCTTTTGCTACATAGAATGTCGAGCGCCTCCGTTCCTTTCCATTGCGGCAAGTTGTAATCGGCGAGGATGACATCGTAGTTGACCGTCTCTATCCGCGAGGTAAACTCTGCGGCGGTTAGGGCTACGTCGCTGGAGACCTCGAACCCGTCCTTCCGCAGGGTAAGCAATTCCAACTCGACATCAGCCGGATTATCCTCCACGAACAGTACTCGCAATTTCGTGGCGGACTTGCCCGACGCATCAGCCGAGGGGTCACCCCGCGGACACTCCTGCCGATTGCACAGCGCACTCTGAGAGCAATCGCTGGTCACCGCTTCCGCCTGAAGAAAGTCTGCACGCGAAAAGCGTGAGCTGTGAACCGTGGATCGTTTTTCAGCCGTGAAGACCTCCATCCCTTCAAACCTCTGGAGCAGCGAAAACCCACCGCGCTGTGAGCGGAACAACGGCGAACCACGGCGCTACGAACCTATGGATCACGTATAGATTTCAAATCGGCGGAGTGGGGGAAAGCTTGAGGCCGAAATCATCAGGCATTAACCCAAACGACCGGTGCCGGAATTGGCTAGACTTGATCGCGAGGCCGGCGACTGGCCCTGTACCTTCGCAGACTAAGGTAGTGGACACCAGCGAGGCTGGCGCCTACGCGGACAATCAACTCTACGGAGAGTTGCTTACCACTCTCCGCCGCCATACAATCTCCCGATGGCAGCGGAGCCGCTGACGATCGAGCGATTGAGCGCGCAGGACGGGCCTCGTGTGTTGTGCTTGCGGGGACCGCTCACCCTGGAGAATTTGCCTTTGTTTCAAAACGCCATCCGGCGGGAGGAAAACGTCCCCATGGTCATTGTTGACCTGAGCGACGTTCCCTATATCGATTCTTCGGGACTGGGATCGCTGGTAAGCGCCTATGTTACGCGCCACAAGGCAACGCGACGCATCGCCTTGAGTGGGGTCAACGAGCGGGTGCTGAAGTTGTTCGAAACTACCAAAGTGGAACCGCTGTTTCTAATTTTTCCCACTTTGGACGACGCCATCACCGCCCTCACCACCGCCGCCGAAGCCTAGACCGGGTGAGGCGGCCCGGCTCTCGGACGTAGCTCGCTGACAATGCAATCATGGCCATGTTGGGTCCAGCCAAACTTCGCGCACCCCTCAAAACCTAGCTACCGATGGAACTCGATACGCTGGAAAACACGTTGTTCGAATTCCCACCGATCAAGCGAATCGTTCCCACCACGATCACCAGGATCACTGCCAGCATCACTGCATACTCGGCAATGTCCTGGCCTTCTTCCTCGGACCAGAGTCTGCGAAGCAATTTAGCCATGTTCTCACCCTCCAACCCTTTCGGGACTTATTGACGCCTGACACCAGATTGAGCCTTGGAGCGCCGTCCAGCAATGGCCCGTTCGGGGCGTTCGGTTCACCACTGTAAGCGGACGGTGGTTACTTGAGTCACCTGGCCCGGCCCGAGACCGGACTGACCCGCAGGTGAAGGCATACCACCTGCGAAGGATGACTCCGACACCTTTGGGCTATGGCGCAAACCCCGACAATGGCTGAAGATACATACAGTTCACTAACAAGTTTCACTCCCCTCTCGGTCGCTCATCTGAGCATTGCAGCATTCAGATAAAGGAAGTGGCATTGAATTCCTCGAATCAAGCTCTGGCCGCACTGGCCACACACGCAGGATCTTCGGTGGGCAATCAACGGCGTCTCGACCGAACCAAGGCGGTGTTGCCGGTAAGAATTTCCGGCAACGACATTTCCGGCGAGTCCTATTCTGAACTCGTCCACACTCTCGACGTCAGCCGGACCGGAGTTCGGTTGGGTGCGGTCCGCCGCCAACTCGAAGTGGGAAGCCTGGTCGTTCTTCAGTATCGACAACACAAGGCAGAGTTTCGCGTCATTTGGACCAAGCCCCTGGGCTCCGGCGCCGAACAGCAGGTTGGACTGGAAGCCGACGCACAGAAAGACCTATGGGGACTCGACGCCAGTGCGACGAGTCGATCCCAAACTGCGGGACCTACGCCCGGCAGCCCCATCTCGATGGGAGCATGAAGGCAACCTGGTTGACTCGATTTAATCCTTGAGACTTCTAACGCTGCCCCATCCTTTATTAGCGCCACAATCTGCCAGGCAATCCTAATTCCTGAGGATACCTTTGAGTAAGTAACAAATCTTAACCAGCGCACCTTTGTCTCCTTCGTGCTTCTACAGCAGTTCTCGAGTTACTGTATAGGAAGCTAGGAACGGGGAGGGCACGGCTTCAGCCGTGCCGCCAGGGCTGCAACGGGTTCCGGCTTTAGCCGCTGAGGGCACGTACTCTACACCATCACAAGAACCGCTCTAGCAGTTGCGCTTCATCAACCTCAAAAGACACAAAGGTAAGGATGTTTTGGATTCGCGAACGCGGCTTGGGGATCGTCACGGAAGCGCCGGGATCGCACGACTCTCGGCCAGTTCGCCTTCCCAACGCGCGATGACTGCACAAGCCAGGCAATTGCCGATGACGTTCACCGAAGTGCGTGCCATGTCCATGAGCGCGTCGATGCCCAGGATGATGAAGATCGGTTCCGTCGGCAGATGGAACGTGGCTGAGGTCGCCAACAATACCACGATCACGGCGCGCGGCACGCCCGCCAAGCCCTTGCTCGTGAGCATGAGGGTGAACACCATCAGCAGTTGTGCGGACCAACCCATGTGGATTCCGGCCGCTTGCGCCACAAAAATGGAGGCGAGCGCGAGGTAGAGGGTCGAGCCATCCATGTTGAAGCTGTAACCGGCGGGAATGACGAAGGCGACGATGCGGCGGGGCACGCCGAAGGCTTCCATTGCCTCCATGGCGCGGGGCAGCGCGGCCTCGGAGGTGCTGGTGGCGAATGCGATGGTGGCAGGCTCGGCCACGGCCTTGACGAATCGGCCAAGCGGCAGCCGCGCCAGGCGGGCGATCGGCAACAGGATCATCAGCAAGAACGCGATTAACGCGCAGTATCCAGTGAGCAGCAATTTCCCCAGCGGCAGCAGCACGCCGATTCCCAGATGGCCCACCGTGTAGGCCATCGCGGCTCCCACTCCAACCGGTGCAAAGTACATCACCAGATTGGTGAAGGCGAACATGGTTTCCGCGAGCGACTCGGAAAATCTCAGCATGGGCGTGCGCTTGTTCTCGGGCAGTCGCGCCAGCGCAATTCCGAAAAGGATCGCGAACACGGCAACCTGCAGGACCTGGTTTTCAGCAACCGATTTCGCAATGTTCTCAGGGAAGATATGCAGAAGAAAGTCGTCCCAACGAAGGGGAGCCGTGGCCGGTGGCGGGGCGACCGCGGCGGTTTGCGAAATCGCAAGGCCCTCTCCCGCCCGACTGAGGTTGATGGCTGCGATGCCCAGCAGAAGCGCAAGGGTGGTGACTACTTCAAAGTAAATCAGACTCTTCAGGCCAATGCGGCCCACGCTGCGCAGGTTGCCATGTCCGGAGATGCCGGTGACGAGCGTTCCGAAGATGAGCGGAGCCACGATCACCTTGATCAGCCGTAAAAAGATTTCACTCAACACCCGCAAGTGCTCGGCGAATTGCGGACGGTCGAGCCCAATCTCTCCGCCCAGCAACATGGCAAAGAAAATCCAACGAGTCAGCGATTGCCGCCACAGTCCGGTGGCTGCGACGGCAACCAGGCCCGTCCAACGCAGGGCAGCAATCCAAATGTGCCCAGAGAGAAACACGGGCAACAATGCCCCGGCCATGAATAGCAGGACTCCGATAACAGTGATCGCGCGCAATGCTGGCGGTTGCTGCAACGACGGCGATGGGCTTGCGGTGGCGACGGTCATGGTTGATCGCTCGTGGTTCTGTTGACATCCTGTAGCGCCGGCATCTTGCCGGCTGTCGCGAGGGCATCCTGCCCTCGCCGTTGGGGGCGCGACGCCTGACGGGACGGCGGCGCTACAAGGATGTCAACAGAGCCGTCTCTCGTCAAGAATCTTGTCTAATTCCTTATGCCCTTACTCCGCTGTCATTCCGAGGAGCGAAGCGACGAGGAATCTGGGTCTTCGCCGGCCAGGCTGAGAACCCAGATCCCTCGCTCGGGACGACAACAGGGGCAACAGCACCAGCAAGAATGACATGGCCAAGTTAACTTATTCGGATCTTAGGCCTGACACAAGCGGTCGCGGCAGCGCTCGCGTCGGTATTGAACTCACTTGCAGCCAGAACTTCACGAAGCTGCCGCAGCACCCAGGTCAAACCCGCAATTCCCGCCATCCAGAACGCGAAGCAAACCTTAACCACCCAACCCGGAGCCTCCCCGACTCTTCGCAGCACGAACGGCAGAAAATTCCAGGTAGTGATGTGAACGTAATCCCAAGGGTCCTCAGTCATGGCGTGATTGTTGAGTCCCCACGAATCCATCTTCCCCAACGCAAACGCGACAATATTCTTAAAGCGCAGGAGGATGACGAATGCCGGGTGACCCAGCGTCTCCATCTGATAAATCTCTAGCGGCAACCAGAAAGCTAGCGATGCCAACTGGACCAAAGCGCTGACTGCGATCAGCGCCACTCCCATCGTCCAGATGAACTTCCCCAAGTCTATGTGATGACGCAACAGCAACGGCACCGAGATGAATGCCACCAGTTCGGCTGCGGTGGAAACGTAGCGGTCGCCCCACGCGAAATCCCCACTCCATATCGTGTACTTTGCGTAGAAGCTGACGTACGCCAAAAGCAGCAGCAGTGCGGCAATCAGGTACGCGCGGATTTCTGGGCGGAAGCGTTTCCAGGCGAGTGCGGCAATGACGATCGTTAGCACCAGCAGAGGATCGAAAAGAAAGATGGACTTTTCCGGCGCAAAGAGCGGACCAAGAAAGCCTACATGAAACGGAGTCTCGAACGGATAGTTCGATGGCAAAGATGGATCCAGGCGGCGGTGTTCCACGGTGAAAAAGTGTACGTAGGTGTTGAAGAAGGATCCGAAGCGATAGTACTGATAGAGACGATCAACGAGCAGAAAGACCGTATAGACGGGCAGGGCAGTCTTCGCATACACCACAAACTGCTCCCAAAACACCCGGCCGCGGACATGTTCGAACCACAATACGAGGAGTAGAAAAGATGCCGCAGCCAGGAGGTCGAGGCCAGTAGTCAAGCGCGTCAGCAGATTGAGTCCTAAGGCGGCCGAGCCGATGAGCAGCGCGCGGCGGCTGCCGGTGCGCAGCCAGTCGTACTGAAACGCGAATCCAGTCAAAGTCAGAAGCATGATGTAGTTGTTCTCCATCATGTTCTGGGTGTAATGCAGGTGGGTAGTGCAGAACAGCAACGCCAGAACGCCAGCCACCGCTTGGTTGGTACTGAAGCTCAAAAGGCGCAGGAAGCGAAAGCACACCAGCACCGTTAAGACGCTCACCAGAATGTTGGTGCTGTAGCTGACCACGATGTTGCGCACGCTGGGGTCATTCCCGTTGTACTCCGCGAAAACTGGCAGCCCCTCGATATAGGTTCCCACGATGTCTGCTGGCAACATCAGTAGCGGCTGACCAACGCCGTACCAGTCGTAAAGTTTGCCGTCCCGGCCATGCACCCCGAATTCGGGATACTCCTGCGGAAACACCGGCGGTTCCGAAGTCCAGAAGGAATGGGCGGTCTGCAGGCGATGCATGGTGTCGCTCGATCCAAGCTCGCCCGACTGGACGACAAATGCCGCGAGGCCTGCCGTCAAGGCGAGCAGAAACAATGGATACCGGAACCAACCACCAGGACGAGCGGTCATGGTCAGCTCTTTCGCGATCTCGCGATCGCTTCCCGCGCTTCCTTGTCTGCGGTCTTGCGACGCTCGGTTTCGCGCTTGTCCCACAGCTGCTTGCCTTTAGCTAATGCCACCTCAACCTTTACTTTACCGTTCTTGAAATACATTCGGGTGGGGATCAGCGTCAGTCCACGCTGCTGGGTTTTGCCGATGAGCTTGCGGATCTCCTCTTTATGTACCAACAGCTTGCGCGTGCGAAGCGGAGCATGATTGAAGATGTTGCCGTGCTCGTAGGGGCCGATGTGGCAGTTCAGCAGCCAGAGTTCGCCGTCCTTAATCAAGCCGTAAGCGTCTTTGAGGTTGGTGCGGCCGGCCCGAACCGATTTGACCTCTGTTCCAGTCAGCGCCACACCCGCCTCAAATTTTTCCAGCAAGAAGTAGTTATGCGACGCGATCCTATTGACAGAGGCATCACGCTGCCCCGCCGCCGTGGGATCGCGGCGGGGATTTTTCTCCGGATTCGGCCGGGTTGGTCGTGCAGGCTGCCGTGGCATGGTTTTAACTAGCTTATCTCATCGGAGCGGGCTGGCGTCGAGGCCAAGGAAAATGGGAACGGAGACGTTGCAAGCAACCTCTCTACAGTGCCACTGTAGAGACGTAGCCTGCTATATCTCAGGCGCGGGATGCGGCGAATTGAGGGAAGGCCGGAAGCATCGCATCTACAGTACTAGAACCTAAGAGTATAACTGCCACCCTAGCAGTCACTTCGGAACCCTCCGAGGCGATGCTATAATCGCGCAGCTAACGATATCTTGGCAAAATTTATAGTTGCATCCCGAGGTCCTGGCGGGCTAGCGGGAGGAAACTGTTTAAGAGGAATTTTGATGAAACGCTTGATCCGCTCGGCGGCGATGGTCCTGCTGGTCCTGGCCGTAACCCTAGCCATCGCGGCCGATAAGGCCAAATCCGCATACAACAAAGGCAAGGACGCGGAGGCTCGACAGAACTACGAACAAGCCTACGACTTTTACAAGCAGGCTTACGACCTTAAGCCTGGGGATCTTACTTACCGCTCTGCGTTTGAGCGGTTGCGTTTCCTGGCCGGGGCTTCCCATGTGCATCGCGGACAGTTGCTCCGCGAGGCGGGCCAACTGGACGCTGCTCTAGCCGAGTTCCAGAAAGCGGTGGAGATTGATCCCTCCAGTGCCATCGCCCAGCAGGAAGTTCGTCACACCCAGCAGATGATCGATGCGGCCAAGTCCCCCGGGCCAAAGGCGGCAGCGCCTCCTCCAAGTGGCGTGCAGAAGCGCCTCGATGAAGCCGCGGGTCCTGTGGAATTGGCTGCCATTTCAAACGTTCCCATCAATCTCAAGATCACGGAAGATTCGAAGGTCATTTACGAGACCGTGGGTAAGCTGGCGGGCATCAATGTGCTGTTCGATCCCGACTACACTTCGCGCCGCATCAAGATCGAGTTGAACAACGTGTCCCTCGAAGAAGCGCTGGAAATTATCGCGCTGGAATCAAAAACCTTCTGGCGGCCGGTGACCCCCAACACGATTTTTGCCGCGGCCGACAATCCTGCCAAACGCAAGGATCTCGAGCAAAGTGTTATCAAAACTTTCTACCTGGCGAACCTTTCCCAGCCCACAGAACTGCAGGACGTGGTGAACGCCATGCGCCAGATCCTGGAAATCTCCCGTATCCAACCCTTGCCTTCGCAGGGCGCAATCGTGGTACGCGGGACCCCCGACCAGATCGCGCTGGCGCAGAAATTGATCGGCGATCTGGATAAGGCCAAAGCCGAGGTCATCGTGGATGTTGCCGTGCTGCAGATCAACCGCGACAAGTCCAAGACCTTGGGGATCAATCCACCCACCAGCGCGACCGTCGCCTTACAGAACAACCTCACAAACACGACCACCACGGGTACCACTGGCACTACTGGCACTACCACCGGCTCTACGACCACAACGGGCACGCCCAACCAGATCAACCTCAACCAAATTAACAACCTCAACGCGACTAACTTCACCATTACGATTCCGCAGGCCACGGCCACCGCGCTGTTCAGCGACACCAGCACCAAGCTCATTCAAAAGCCGCAGATTCGCGCTGTGGATGGGCAAAAGGCTTCGCTCAAGATCGGCGACCGCGTACCGGTGGCGACTGGATCCTTCCAACCCGGCATCGGTGGCGTTGGCATCAACCCCTTGGTGAACACCCAATTTCAGTACCTGGACGTCGGCGTCAACATCGATATCACGCCCAAGGTCCACGCCAACGGCGAGGTGACGCTAAAGGTCACCATGGATATTTCTTCCGTGACCGGCACATCGAACATCGGCGGCATCAGCCAACCCATCATCGGGCAGCGCAAGATCGAGCACGAAGTGCGACTGAAAGAGGGAGAAGTAAATCTGCTTGGCGGCATGCTGGAGGACTCGCAGACCAGGTCGCTGACCGGCATTCCCGGCTTGTCCCAGATTCCAATCCTGAAATATCTCTTCGGGCAGAGCACCACCGACCGCTCGGAGACAGAGACCGTCTTCGTCCTTATTCCGCACGTTGTGCGCAGCCATGAATACAGCGACCTGAACCAGCAGGCTTTGGACGTGGGCACCGCCAACGCCATCGCACTGCGCCGCGTGAGCCATCAGGCGGCGCCGGCTCAAGTTCCTGCGGCTCAACCTCCAGTGCCGCAGAGCACACCCGCGCCGGCTACTGGCCCGTCGAATCAGTCGCCTGGCTCAGCGGGCGCGCCTTCCGGCGGCCCCGCGACTTTCAGCTTCGATCCCGCCAGCATCACCCAGGCCAAGGGCTCGACTTTTGCCGTCAATGTTGTGCTCAGCGGAGCCCAGAATGCGTATTCCGTGCCCTTGCAGATCAGCTACGATCCCAAGATGCTGCAGGTAGTGAACGTGTCGAATGGAGGCTTCCTTTCGCATGACGGCCAGGCGGTGGCCTTGGTCCATCGCGACGATGACACCAGCGGAACCTTGCAGATTACGGCGACCCGGCCGCCGGGGGCGGGCGGAATTTCCGGCGAGGGCACGATCGTGACTTTAACCTTAGTGGCAAAGGCCGCGGGACAGTCCTCGCTAACCATCGCCCGGGGAGGCGTACGCGACCCCGGCATGCAAGCTGCGCCCGCGGCGGGCGCGGCCGTGACCGTGACGATCCAATAGAGGTCGTTGCGTAAATGTGCTTTTGGGAAGGGCACGGCTTCAGCCGTGCCGATAAAGCCGCGAAAAACACGGGCTTTAGCCCCTCAGGCAAAGGTTCTATTACGCGCCAAGGCACTTATGAAACACCCTCTAGATGCGCGACGCTGCGAGCCGAATAACCGGCGTCGCAGAAAGTTCCGCGATGACACCCGCCGTGTCAAAGACCCGTTCAGCGGGGGCTGCGGCTAACGACGAAATATGCAATTAACCGTTCCCAGAAAAAACCTCGTGCGAAAGCTACGTGGGTTCACGCTGATCGAGTTGATTGTAGCCACCGCCATTCTGCTGATCCTCACCAGCCTCGCAGTCCCGCTGGCGCGGGTGAGCATCAAGCGCGAGAAGGAACACGAACTGCGGCGCGATCTGTGGGAGCTGCGTGACGCCATCGATCGCTACAAAGATGCTGCCGATCTCGGCAAATTCCAGACCAAGGTGGGCTCGGAAAACTACCCGCCCGATTTGGACACGCTGGTCAAAGGCGTGGATGTGCAGGGCAAGAAATTAAAGTTTCTGCGCAAGATTCCGATTGATCCCATGACCAAGACCACCGAGTGGGGAATGCGCTCCATGCAGGATGAGCCGGATTCCGACTCCTGGGGCGAGCAGAACGTTTTCGACGTGTTTACCAAATCGCAAGACACGGCGCTGGACGGGACCAAGTACAAGGACTGGTAATGCCAAGATCTCGTAGAAAACAAAAAAAGTGCCGAGGCTTCACCTTGATTGAGCTGATGATCGTCATCAGCGTCATTCTGATCCTGGTGTCCGTCGCGCTCCCAGCTTACAACCAATCCATCTGGCGGGCCCGGGAGTCAGTCCTGAAACAGAATCTCTTCGCGCTCCGCTCCGTGATCTCGCAATACACGCTCGACAAGCAGAAAGCCCCGCAGTCCTTGGAAGACCTCGTCACCGCAGGTTATTTTAAACAGATCCCGAACGATCCCATGACCGGACGCAACGATACCTGGACCGTGGAAGAAGAGACCGACACCATCATGACGGTCGACCAGCAGGAACCCGGAATCTTCGATGTCCACAGTGGATCAAGCGCGGTCGGCAGCGACGGCACAGCCTACAACACCTGGTAACTGTCACGTGACGACAACTGTGTAGGGACGGGTCTCTGACCCGTCCGGCGGAGCAAAGCTCCGCAGCCGCTACGGATAGTAGCACCGAAGGGCGGCTGGCCCACGCGTTTTGGTGGCCATAAACTAGATTGCGGGTGCCCCACTCTTTCGCGCTCTTTGCGAAAGGGTGGGAGGAAGCGCCGCAATGCATTGGGCTGCGACTCGGATCTCCCAGAGAGGATTAAAGCAGTTCTCGAGTCGCTGTATCGGAAAGCCAAGAACGGGAAGGGCACGGCTTCAGCCGTGCCACCAGGACTGCAACGGCTCCCGGCTTCAGCCGCTGTGGGCACGTACTCTACACCATCACGAGATCCGCTCTAGCCATCATGCCGGCAAATCTCAGTGAGCGTAATCGCCTGTTTGCTTCAACTGATGGAACGCGGTTTGCTTGCTGTAATGTTTGCTTGCTGTAATGATTGATCATACTCACGCTGCAAGAGCTTGACCTTGATTTAGTTGAGAATAAGGGCTACTCTGTCCAACCGCTTGCAAATTGGAGATTTGTGGACATGTTTGTCGGCTCCAATCTGTCATCGCAAACCATGAGCGAATCATCATTACGTGAGATCTACGTCAGCACGGATATAGAAACCGACGGACCGGTCGCGGGAAAACACTCCATGCTGAGCATTGGGTCGGCAGCCTATCTGGCCGACAAAGAGCTGCTGGGGACGTTCTCCGCCAACTTGGAAACGCTGCCCGCATCGGTCCCGGATCCCAAGACCGCCGCATGGTGGGCCACACAGCCGCAGGCGTGGTCGGCCTGCCGGCAAAATCCCGAAGCGCCTGCTGTCGCCCTGAAACGCTACCTTGCCTGGCTCAAGGCGTTTGGCGGACGGCCAGTGTTTGTCGGGTACCCGGCCGCTTTCGATTTTTCTTTCGTCTATTGGTATCTCGCCGAGTTCGCGGGGGAGAACCCATTCGGCTATTCGGCAATTGATATCAAGACCTACGCCATGGCATTGCTGCGCAAACCATATCGAGCGTGCGGCAAGCAGTCGATGCCCTCGGAGTGGTTCGACCCCGTGTCTCATACGCATGTGGCGCTTGACGATGCCATCGAGCAAGGACAACTCTTCTGCAACATGCTTAAGGCCAACGTCGGCGCTTAACCAGCCGCTCGCGTGTAAGCGCCTGAGCAATACTAGACCACATCACGCCGCGCCAGATGGGTGATGCGGCCTTATAGTCGTTCGCGCCACCTGCGGCCCGCGTGGGTGGCCACCCTTGGAACCACGTCAACTGTCGAAAAATGATTACACTCATCGACATGTTTTGGATCGGAAATCGCGCGCTGCTCTAGTCCTGCAGCGTGCCTAAGGCTCTATTCCCTTGTTCCTCATGAGTTGTCCATACCGCCGATCGTACAAGTCTTTCACTCGAAGGCGGGGGTTTTCTACGGTTACGCGTTGGTTTTCAGCATCTGCTCGGCGTGTTTGCGAGAAGTCTCGGTCAGCTTGGCCCCACTGAGCATGCGGGCGACTTCTTCGGTGCGCTCCTCGCCGGTGATAAGGCGCACTGCAGCACGAGTACGGTCGGCGGAGCTTTTCTTCTCGATCAGGTAATGATGGTCGGCAAAGGTGGCGATCTGCGGCAGGTGAGTCACGCAGAGCACCTGATTGGCTCGCGACAATGCCTTCAACTTTTTACCCACGGCTTCCGCCGCGCGTCCGCCGATGCCGCTATCGATTTCGTCGAAGATAAGAGTACGGTGCGCCGGCGCCCGCGCCACACTCGCCTTCTTTCCCTGTCCCGCTTCCACGCTGGCCTTGAGCGCAAGCATCACCCGCGACAATTCGCCGCCGGAGGCGATGTGCTCCAGCCGTCGCAGCGGCTCTCCGGGGTTCGTCGTAATCAGATAGACGACTTGGTCGAAACCGGACGCTGTCCAGTTCCCTTCCTCATCCGTGCCGCTGACTTCAATATGAAAGTCGGACTTCATGGCCAGATCGTTGATCTCGGCCTCCACCAGCTTCTCCAGCTTGCGGGCGGCCTCGTAGCGCTTCTTCGAAATGGCACGCGCGACGCGAAGATACTCTTGCGCCGCTTGCGCTAAGTCTCCGCGCAGCTTGGCAAGAATTTCGTCTTTGTTTTCCATTTCTGAAAGCTTGCGGCTGACTTCTTGGCCGTGATGAATCACGTCTTCGAGCGTGGGGCCGTATTTGCGCTTCAAGCGGTCGAGGACCGCAAGGCGGTCTTCGACTTGAGCCAGGTGCTCGGGCGATGCTTGAATGCCGCCGGCGTAATCGCGCAGGGTCGCGCCCACATCCTCGACGCTGATGCGCGCGGTCTCGATTGCCGCCAGCGCTTCTTTGAATTTGGGCTCGTAGCGCGACAGCTCTTCGATGTGCTTCTGGGCTGTGCGCAACGAGGACGAAGTTGAATTACTGCCCTCGTAAAGCAGATCGAAGGCGTTCATTGCGGCGCTGTAGATCTTCTCCGCATTGGCTAGGACGCGTTTCTCGGTTTCGAGGCGTTCGTCTTCGCCGGGCTGCAGCTTGGCATCTGCAATCTCGCGCTTCTGGAAAGTCCATAGATCGAGCAGGCGGAGCCGGTCCTGCTCGCCCTGCTCAAGCTCTCCGATGCGCCGGGCAATGCTCTTCCAGTTGGCGAATGCGTCGCTGGTGGCTTCGAGTTGAGTACCGGCAAAAGCATCAAGCAGATCCAGCCGCGCCGCCGCATCGAACGCCAGGATGGATTCGTTTTGCGCGTGGATGGTGGCAAGATACGGGGCAAGCTGGCGCAACACGCCCACCGTGGCCGGCTGATTGTTGATGAACACGCGGCCCTTGCCTCCAAGCGCGATCTCGCGCCGCAGAATGACCGACTCGTCTTCGGGGTTGGGATCGATACCGTTGGCTTCAAGAATCCGGGCAACGGCCTTTCCTGTGTGCTCATCGACTTCAAAGACAGCCGCAATTACGGCGCGCTCGGTTGCGGTGCGAATCACCTCGGTCGAAGCTTTGTCGCCCAGAAGAAGCGCGAGCGCATCAATCAAAATGGATTTGCCCGCTCCGGTCTCTCCCGTCAACAAGTTCAGGCCAGCGGCAAACTCCACCGCCAAGTTATCGATGACCGCGTAATTTTCAAGCCGAAGTTCGGCGAGCACGGGCTGTCCTGGGATTCCGAAGTTGAGCGCAGAATACCATGAAAACCAGTTGTCAGTAGTCAGTTCTCGGTTCTCAGCGGAGGCGCGTCCGGTTGATGGATGCGATACGTCTCCCGAGAGCCTCGCAAGGTTCGTCTATAATTAATCAGCGAAAACCCAAATGCATTTTCCCTTACTACTGGCAGCGGTGATTGGCGGGGAGATCGTCGATCTGGTGGGAGAAACCGGCCCTGTCGCCAAGGTTGTTCTTCTGGTCCTATTGATCTTCAGCGTAATTTCGTGGGCCATCATTCTTTCCAAGTGGAGCCTGGTGCGGCGAGCCCGGGTGCAGAGTGGACGCTTTGTGCGGGCATTCCGCAAAGCTCAACGCCTGCAGGATGTCTCGGCCGTGGCCGGGCAATTCAAGCCCAGCCCGCTGGTTGCGGTATTTGAAGGCGGCTTCGCGGAACATCGGCGCCAAGGCAGCAGTGTGGCGATTCAGCGCGCCATGCAGATTGCCTGCTCGGAAGAAGTCACCCGCCTCGAGCGCAACATGCCCTGGCTAGCGATCACCGGCGCGGTCACCCCCTTCGTCGGCCTCTTCGGCACCGTCTGGGGAATTATTGATGCGTTCCATGGGTTGGGGACGGCGGGGGCGGCTACCTTGCGGGCGGTGGCTCCGGGGATTTCGGAGGCTCTTATTACTACCGCGGCGGGGTTGGCGGCGGCCATTCCGGCCGTCATTGCTTACAACTTGCTGGGGAGTTCTATTCGCGAGTTTGCGGCGCGGGGGGATGATTTTGCGCTTGAAATGTTGAACGCGGTGGAGCGGTCACAGGCCGCAGTTCCGGAGGTGCGGCGGTAATGGCTTTCACGGCTTCCAACGGACGAACCCAAACTTCTCTTGCCGACATCAACATCACGCCGCTGGTGGACGTTGTGCTGGTGCTGCTGATTATCTTCATGGTGACCGCGCCGGTGCTGCAATCGGGGATCGAGGTCAGCGTGCCCAAGACGCGCACCGTGAAAGAGATCACAGAAGAGCGGCTGGTGATCAGCGTGGACAAGCAGCAGCGGGTGTTCCTGGGGAACGATCCCGTGAACATCAATGAGATTGCCGCCAAGCTGCGGCAGAAAATCCGCGATCCGCAGCACCAGTCCATTTTCATCCGCGCGGACGAGAACGTGCCCTTCGGCGCCTTCGCCACAGTGATGGATGCGGTTAAGCGGTCGGGGATCAGCAACGTCAGCATCGTGACGCAACCGCTCGAAAGTCATGGCAGCCAACGCTGAGATATTTTTCGAACACGATCGATGGGGCCGCAATTTGGCTTGGTCGGTGGGGCTGCACCTTGCGATTGCGGGCTCGATTGTTCTGTACGCAGTAATCGGGCCGGGCGGCCACGGCAGCACCTGGGGCGCGGGCGGCGGCGGCGACGCGATGGGAGTAACCCTGGTCAGTTCGGTTCCGCTTCCTGCGAGCGCAGTGCAGACGCAGAATGTTCTGGCCAACGAGTCCAAGGGACTGACGCAGTCGCTTCCCAAGACGGAGGAGAAGGAACCGGAAGCGATTCCGATTCCCGACAAGAATGCGAAGAAGAAACCGAAACCACGCATTAGCGAGAGTCATCAGAAAGCTCAGCCGCAAGCCGAAGAGGAAGCCAGCAACGTAGTTCCATTCGGAGAAGGCGGCCCGGTGAGTGGACCGTATGGAGCTTTCAACGCAGGCGGGGCGAAAGGCGGATTCGGCTTCACCGGCGGCGGAGGGGATTTCGGTTCGCGTTATGCCTACTACGTTCGCGTGGTACAGCAGAAAGTTTCCGAGAATTGGCTCAAGTATGAGGTCGATCCGCGCATCACGGACGCACGAAGGGTTTACGTGACCTTTGACATCATGCGGGATGGGCACCCTACCAACGTGCAGGTGGAGCAGTCGAGCGGAGTGCCCTCGCTGGATCAGTCGGCGGTGCGTGCGCTGCAGCGCATTGATACTTTTGGTCCCCTGCCGTCGGATTATTCGGGGAGCAAGGTGTCGGTGGAGTTCTGGTTCGATTACAAGCGATGATGAGCAAGTGTCGCGTCCACCAAAATACGCAGCATAAGTCCTTACAGGTGATTCTATGCGATGGATGAAGGTTGGCGCTGCAAGCGCAATACATAGATCCTGCGCTTCTCAGGATGACAGCATGCAATTGTGCCATTAACTTTCGGGACGCCACACTAGATTTGACTGGAAATCTCAGTTTCGGTTGCGAGACGGGGAGTTAGGATCAGTTCTCGGTTCTCAGTTCTTAGCTCTTAGCTCTTGGCTGTTAGATCAAGCAAATGCTTGAATAAAAACAACTCCGGCCGAGAATGGATGGAGGGAATGGGCAAGGGCAACTTGCACTCTGATGTGGGTCATCATACGATGAGCAGAGCTCTGAAGGCTGGTATCGGCAAGAGGACGACCGGCACGCACTACTTCCAAATCAAATCTCGCGCTAAGGCAGCGTTGTTTTTTCTGCTCCTGACCGCGGCTCTTACTGCCGCTCCTTGTCTGGGTCAGCAGGACTGGATCAAAACCGGCACCGGGTTGGGGATGGAGAAGGTTCGTCTCGCGGTCCCCGACTTTAAGCCTTCCACTGCAGACGCCAAGAATGCCGATCTGCTTAAAGTTTTCAACGACACTCTGTGGAATGATCTGGACAATGCCGGCATCTTCGACATGGTTTCGAAGAGCTTCTATCCACTGGCGGTTCCCGGCAATCCTCCCGAGGTAACGTTCGATGCCTGGAATGCTCCTCCTCCCAATGCGGCGATGCTCGCGTTCGGCAACCTGGGCGTGACCGGCAACAGTGTGACCGTGCAGGGCTGGCTGTATGACGTGAAGAACATTGCGTCGCCGCAGGTGCTGGGCAAACAGTATCAGGATGCGGCCACTGCCGATGCTGCCCGTACGATCGCGCACAAGTTTGCTGATGAGATTATTTTCCGGCTGGGCGGCGGCATTCCCGGCATTGCGGAGAGCCAGATTTACTTTGTGAGTAGCCGCAGCGGGCACAAGGAAATCTGGCTGATGGACTATGATGGGGCCAATCAACATCAGGTCACGCATCTGAATTCGATTTCGCTATCGCCGCGGATTTCGCCCGACGGCTCGCGCCTCGCCTTCAGCTCAATAACGAAGTCGGGCTGGGAAATTCTGATGTACTCCATGGATCTGAATCGCCTGATTACGTTCCCCAAGTTTGGCGGCACCAATCTCTCACCGGCGTGGTCCGGCGATGGCACCAAGTTGGCATTTTCTTCGTCGCGCACCGGGGACTCTGAGATTTACGTCGTGGATCAATCGGGAGCAAATCTAAAGCGGATTACTTCCGCGAAAGGCCCGGATGTTTCGCCGGTGTGGAATCGCAAGACGAACGCGCAAATTGCGTGGGTGAGCGGGCGCACTGGTCTGCCGCAGATTTACACTATGGAAGCGGACGGCACCAATGTGCAGCGGGTTACCGACCAGGGTTATGCGGTCTCGCCGGCATGGTCGCCTAATGGACAATTTCTGGCGTTCGCCTGGACGCGGCACTACGGGCCCGGAGCTCCGGGGGCGGAGGATCTCTATATCATGGACGTGGCCAGCAAGCAGTGGGTGCAGCTGACCCACGATGGCGGACGAAATGATTTTCCGTCGTGGTCGCCGGATGGACGGCATATTGTTTTCCAATCCAGCCGTTCGGGAAGCGAGCAAATCTGGTCTATGCTGGCGGATGGGAGTAACGTGAAGCAGTTGACATCTGCCGGTAGAAATACGCAACCGAATTGGAGTTGGAAGTAGGGTTTGATAGGGTTTAACATTGGGACCTATCGCACAAATGCTCTGGGAAAAAAGTGAAGGTCCCTCAGGGGCTAAAGCCCGCATACTTATTAGGCGGGTAGCGGCACGGCTGGAAGCCGTGCCCTTCCCAAAACCATTTATGAGACCAGTCCCGGAGTTGTACGAACTAAAGGTTTGGCGAATTCTTTCGATTAACTAGCCCGGAGGAGGCGGAGAAGTGAACCCGCCCCGCTATGGATTCTGAAGCGCGCGTTGGGGGCAACAGCGCGCGACTACGTAGGGAGGAAAAGTGAAGCAGCGAAGAATGAAGTGGATCACGCTTGTATTCGCGTTGGGCGCCATTCTGTTCCTGGGCGCCTGCCATAAGAAGACACCACCGCCGCCACCACCACCGCCACCGCCACCACCCGCGCCGACGGCCTCGCTCACGGCAAGTCCCAACACCATCGAGAAGGGGCAGTCGACCACACTCACGTGGCAGACCACGAATGCTACGGACGTGAGTGTCGACGGGATTGGAGCCGTGCAGGCCAGCGGCTCGCAGCAGGCGACCCCGTCCGATTCGACTACCTACACGCTGACCGCGAAGGGAGCTGGCGGCACGCAGCAGGCTACGGCACGGGTTACCGTGACTCAACCTCCGCCCCCACCACCTCCACCAGCAGCCGGACCAACCGAGGAGGAGCTGTTCTCGCAGAACATAAAGGACATCTACTTCGATTACGACAAATCCGATATCCGGGCTGACCAGCAGAGTTCGCTGCAGGCGGATGTCGCGTTCCTCCAGCAGCATCCCAACATCCACTTCACGATCGAGGGACACTGCGATGAGCGTGGGTCGACCGAGTACAACCTGGCTTTGGGCGACAGCCGAGCGGGCGCCGCGCAGAGCGCATTAACCCAAGGCGGCGTCAGCGCCGGTAATATCAAGACGATCAGCTACGGCAAAGAAAAGCCGTTCTGCACCGAGTCCAACGAGGCCTGTTGGCAGCAGAATCGCCGTGGCCATTTCGTGTATCAAAAATAGTCACTTGAGGTGCGGGGCGGGGCTAGCTCAGCACCTCAGGTTTTATTTTTCTGGCCAAGCCGCGTGCGCCAGCGGAACCTGCAAGACAACTACGTCTGGACCGCGCTATCCTTCACAATAGGACGTTGCATGAGCCAGAAACCAGACCGCTAGTTCGTCTCATAGGGAGGGTCTGACTAAGTCTGTGTGGTTGGGATCGAATGTGAGCAAGGAGCGACCCTCAGCGGCTGAAAGCCGCATATTCGTTGGGCGCGAGCGGCACGGCTGAAGCCGTGCCCTTCCACATCCGAGCCAGAACGAAACTTAATCGGAGTTTCCTTAAGTTTTCGAGTAAGGCTTTTTCAAGTCAGACATTTGCGGCTCAAGGCTTGTGCAGCTCAAGGAATAGCTTATGAAAATCCACCGATATTCGACCGTGGTTGTCCTGCTGATCGCCTTCTGGGGAAACGTCACGCCGGCTTGGGGTGCAAACAAAGAGATGGTTGAACTGCTGACCAAGGTGCAGGCGCTGCAAGACCAGATGACGCAGATGCAAACGTCCTTTAACGTGCGCATCGGCGAAATGAAGAACATGATGGACCAGAACACCGACAGCATGAATAAAGTGACGGCGTCCATCACGGCGCTGCAAGGCAGTCTGGAAAAGTTACAGAACGACAATGGGGCGAAGGTGGACCAGCTTTCCGGGCAAATCCAGGCGCTCAACGACTCTCTCGATGAATTGAAAGCGCGCCTGGCCAAGGTCAGCAAGCAACTGGAAGACATGCAGGCGGCACAGCAAAGCGTGGCAGCGGGACAGGCGGCGCAGCAGGCACAACAGCAGGCGCTGGCGCAGGCTCCGCCTCCGGATGTGCTGTATAACAACGCGCTGCGGGATTACAACGCGGCGAAGAATGATCTGGCGAAACAGGAGTTTGGGGATTATGTGAAGTTCTATGCCAGCACGGATCTCGCGGGAAATGCGTATTTTTATCTGGCAGAGCTCGCCTATAAGCAGGGAAATTTTCAGGAAGCGGTACAGAATTACGACCAGGTGCTGCAGAACTTTCCTACCGGCAACAAGGCTCCCTCATCGGATTTGAAGAAGGGATTGGCGCTGATCGAACTGGGGAAGAAGGACGATGGGATTGCTGAGCTTCGCCATGTGATCCAGCGCTATCCGCGGTCGAACGAGGCGCTGCAGGCGAAGGATCGGCTGCGCAAATTGGGAGTCTCGACCACCGCGGCGCGCACGCGCAGTGAATAGGGCTCTTTGGATTGTCAATTGCCAATTTGCGATTGACAATCGGACGGTCACCGCCTGGCGTTAATCCCGGTGTGGTGACGAGGGTGATGGCGATGGTTGTGTTGTTTATTACGATGGCGCTGCGGGTGCGCTGTGCTTGATAGCTCCTGATTGGGCGTCGCGGTGGCTGGCGCCGATGTTCCGGTCTGCGCCCAGAGGGTCAACGTCGAAAACAAAACTGCTGTCGCGATGAGAAGCAGTCGCTTCATGCGTCCTCCAATCCCGTCGGGATTCGTTCTTTATACAGCAGACAACCCATTCCATGCCTGGAAGTTTGAGAGTAGGCTCATTATAGGCATGATTCGCTGCCGCACGGGAGATTTATTGTGACAATCACAAAGGATCAAGACCGCTCTAAAGGTGCCGTGGAACAGGAAGAAAAGGATCCGTCGGATAACACCTCCATGCAGGGCCAGCTGGGACACCGGGACCAAGATCCGATGCTGAAATCCGCCGACACGGACTTCCCGGAGCCGGGTGGAAGCCCAGAGCACAGCGGCGAGCCGGAGGGTGGAAAGCCGCGCAATCGGGACGATGCTGCCTAATCCGCAGACTTTGCAAAGAGCCTGTACCGGGTCATCCCGAGCATCGCGCAACCGTAGACGGACTAGCTCGCCCCTGCCGCCATTTCGACCTTCACGTTTCGGAGAAACTCCGCGGCGGCTTCCGGCAACACCGTGTTAATGAACATCCCGGAACCTAGTTCGAAGCCGGCGACGCGGGTTAGACGGGGGATGATACTGATATACCAGTGGAAGTGCTTCACGCCAACGTACTCAGCGGGCGCGCTGCGAATGGTGAAGTTAAAATCCGGGTTGCCCAGTCCATGATAGAGCTTCGCCAGCACGGTTCGCAGCACCCGCGCCAGATCCGCAATCTCTACAGCACTGATATCCCCGAAGCTGGCCATGTGGCGGCGTGGGTAAATGGGAGTGCTAAAGGGCGAAGGCGAGGCATATTGTTCCAACGCCGCAAAGTGGTCGGTGAGGAGCACTACCCGCTCCTTGTCCTCGATTTCCTCTTGCAGGGTTTGGCAGAACATGCATTCGCCGTATTCGTCGTAATGGTTCAAGGCCTGGGTGAAGCGCTCGCGCACCTGATGCGAGATCACGGGCGTGGCAATCAACTGGGAATGGGGATGCTCCAGGCTGGCGCCGGCGTCGCCGCCGTGGTTTTTGAAAATAGTGACGTGGGCGATGCGCGGGTCGAGGCTCAAGGCGTCATAGCGAGACTTGTAGACGCGCAGCAGGTTGGCCACGTGGGCATCCGGCATGGTGGCAATAGCATGCGAGTGGACAGGGGTATCGATGATGACGTCGTGCACTCCGAAGCCGCCCATGCTGCGGCGGGAACGATGGATGGTGCGGATGGGCTGGGCGGCGGGCGACAGAGCGGCGAATTTGTTGGCTACTACTCGCACCTGCCAGGGACCACTCCCGTCCGCCGGAACCCGCATGACTTCTGGCGGGGTCTTGTTTTCGTTGCCGGCGCAGAACGGACAAGTTTCTACAGAGTCTGGCACGACCTTGGGGGGGCGGTGCAGGGCCAGGTCTTCGGGGCGCTTGGCGCGCTCGGTGGCGATGATTACCCATTCCTTGGTGAAATAGTTCTGGCGTAGCTCGGGCATATTTGCTCCTCGGGTTCTTCTATCGGCACACATGGAATTTACTGTAGTGCTCCCTTCGATTCCGCGAGAACGCCAGTTTCGAGCATTTCATCGGAACTTGCGGAGTTGACCCTTAGAGTGGTGATGGGCGTCATCGCCAGTATCCCACGGATGGCCTGTTGTAAAATCCAAATCAACTATGCAGACGAAAACTCCTGTAGGAATCCTGGGCGCGACCGGAATGGTGGGGCAGCGCTTTGTGCAAATGCTGGAACAGCATCCGTGGTTCGAGGTCGCATGGCTGGCGGCTTCGGATCGCTCGGAGGGCCGCTGCTATGGCGAGGCGGCGCGCTGGAAGATGAAAACGCCTCTGCCGCGGCGGGTGGCGGAGATGCGTATATCTCCTGCTGCTCCAGAAGGCGCTCCGAAGATCATCTTTGCCGCCTTGGACGCCGCGATCGCGGCTGATCTTGAGCCCCGCTTTGCCGCGGCGGGTTGCGCCGTGGTCACCAACTCCAGCGCCCTCCGGATGCAGAGCGACGTGCCGCTGGTGATTCCGGAGGTTAACCCCGATCACATCCAGATGATCGAGTGTCAGAGCTGGCGAAAGCAGTCTGGCGGTTTTGTGGTCACCAACCCGAACTGCTCCGCCATCGGACTGGTGATGGCGCTGAAGCCTCTGCAAGAAGCATTTGGCCTCGATACGGTAATGGCGGTCACGATGCAAGCGGTGAGTGGCGCGGGATATCCGGGCGTGGCTTCACTCGACATTCTGGGCAACGTGATTCCCTACATTGCGAAGGAAGAAGAAAAAATGGAGGAGGAGACGCTTAAGCTTTTGGGACGGCTTAACGGCTCCGGTGTAGTACCGGCCGCATTTGCCATGAGTGCGCAGTGCAACCGCGTTGCCGTGGAGGACGGGCATACCGAATCGGTGTCGGTGAGGCTGAAAAAGAAGCCACGACCCGAAGAGATGATCAAGGCGTGGAACGAATTCCGCAGCGTGCCTCAGGAATTGCGGTTACCCAGCGCTCCGGAACAGCCGGTGCGCTACACCGAATCTGCCGACCGGCCCCAGCCCAGGTTCGATGTTGAGTGCGGCAACGGGATGACGGCGACGGTCGGTCGTTTGCGGCCGTGCGGCGTCTTAGACTGGAAGTTCACGGTGCTTTCCCACAACACCATTCGCGGGGCGGCGGGGGCGGCCCTGTTAAATGCTGAGTTGCTCAAAGTGCGGGGATATTTGGAGTGAGGAGCCGCACGTTCCCGAACAGCAGAACGGGTGCGCCTGACCGCGCGAATCCGCGTCCGAGGTACCTCTGCCGATGATCGTGATGAAATTTGGCGGCACCTCGGTGCAGGACGCCAACGCCATTGAGCGGGTCGCCACGATTGTCAAAGGACGGTTGCCGCAAAAACCGGTGGTCGTGGTCAGCGCCATGGCCAAGGTCACGGACCAGTTACTAGCGATGGCCCGGGCGGCCGGAAATGGCGATCGCAAGACTGCGCTCAGTCTGTCCCGCGCCCTCCGCGAGCGGCATTACAACACCGCGGGCGAACTGCTAGGCACCGCGCTGTTCACGGAATTCCATGGCGATTTGGGAGTTTACTTCGAAGCGCTGGACGAACTGTTGCGTGGCATAGCCGCCGTAGGCGAGTTGACTCCGCGCACCACCGATCACGTCGCCGCATTCGGCGAAATTCTCTCCAGCAGGATTGTCACGGCCGCATTTTCCGCACACGGCCTCGATTCCACCATGGTAGATTCGCGCGAGTGTGTGGTAACCGACAACGAGCACATGCGGGCTGCTCCTTTGATGGAAGAGACGAACCAACGGCTACGCGCGAAAGTGCAGCCCGTGTTGGATAAAGGCCGAGTGCCGGTGATGGGCGGATTCATCGGGGCTACTAAGGCGGGGATCACGACCACGATCGGGCGCGGCGGATCCGATTATTCCGCGGCTATTGTCGGGGCGGGCCTGGGCGCCGAGCGCATCGAAATCTGGACCGACGTGGACGGCATGATGACCACGGACCCGAACATGTGCCCAGAAGCGCGGCGAATCAAGCTCATCAGCTTTGATGAAGCGGCCGAGTTGGCTTACTTCGGCGCCAAGGTGCTGCACCCGGCTACGGTGCTGCCGGCGATTCAAAAGAACATTCCGGTGTATGTGCTGAACTCGCGCAATCCTGACTGCGAAGGAACGCGCATTTCAGCCCGTGTGCCCCACTGCAGGAATTCTTTCAAGGCGATTGCTGCCAAGAAACGCATTACCATCATCGATGTGGCGGCGCCGCGGATGCTGTTGGCCCACGGTTTTCTGCGGGCGATCTTCGAAGCCTTTGACCGGCATCGAGTCGCGGTGGATGTGGTTTCTACTTCGGAAGTGAGCGTGTCGCTGACCGTGGATTCCAACGAGTCCATCCCGGCGCTGGCGGCCGATCTGGCGAAGTTGGCGGACGTGAAGTATGAAGGCCGCAAGGCAATCGTTTGTTTGGTGGGAGAAAATCTTAGGGAGACTCCGGGGATTGCTGCGCGCGTGTTCGGCGAACTCTCCGACGTGAAGATCCGCATGATTTCGCAAGGGGCGTCGGAGATTAACCTCACCTTCGTGATCGAAGAGGACGAAGTGCCGCAGGTGATTCGACGGCTGCACAAGATATTTTTTTCGGACCTGGATCCGGAGGTATTCGCGTAGACAACACCCGGCTCTGTTGACGCCGCTGTATTTTGGGCTTGGGCAAGGACAAATGTAGCGCCGCCGTCCGGCGGCTGTCGTGGGGGCGTCTCGTCCCCACCCGCCGAGGGCAAGATGCCGGCGCTACCAAAGATTTTCTCTTCATGAATATTCTTATTTTAGGCCGAGGCAAGACCGGTTCGCTGGTGGCGGAAGTGGCACGCCAGCGCGGCCATCACGTGAGCGTCCTGGGCGCCGCTGAGAATGCAAAGGCCGCGGCGCTGACGACCGCTAAGCTGGCTGCGATCGACATGGTCATCGATTTCACCGCCCCGCACGCGGTCCTCGAGGACATTGAGGCTTGCATTCACGTGGGGAATAGCATCGTGGTCGGCACTACCGGCTGGTATAGCGAGCTGCCGCGAATCCGGCAAATGGTGGAAAAGAGCGGAATCGGTTTCCTCTATGCGGCGAATTTTTCGATCGGGGTAAACCTTTTCTTTGAGGTGGCGCGAAGCGCTGCGGCAGCCCTGCAGCATCAGTATTTCGGACAGATCTTCGAGCGCCATCACGCGCAGAAGAAAGACGCGCCTTCGGGAACCGCCGTCGCGGTGCAAAGAGTTATTCGGGATGCGTCGGGAACCGAGCTTGAAATCACGTCGTTCCGCGAAGGGGACGTGGTCGGGATGCATGAACTGGTGCTCGATTCTCCCAGCGACACCATCTACCTTTGCCATGATGCCAAGTCCCGCCGTGGTTTTGCGGAAGGCGCGGTATGCGCCGCCGAATGGCTGACCGGGAAAAAGGGGTTTTTCGATTTCAAGGACGTGTGGCGGGAAATGTAGAGCGGTTAACGTTTTGGGAAGAATTGAACTGGACTTCCATCCGATTGGCAGTCGAGCTCACGGCGGCCAGGCTGTTTTCAGGTGGATGCCTGCACCACGACACAGTTGTCATCTCGAGCGCAGCGAGGGATCTAGGTTCTTGTCCGCACCACCGGTATAGCCGCGGCAGGCAAAAACCCAGATCCCTCGCTCGGGATGACAACAACTTAATTTGTTAGCAAGGTGGAATAAATAGATCCTTCGTGGGCAGACCTTGGCGGTGCGAAGGCCTGCGCTTGCTCAGGATGACAGCGAGGGAAAGGCGTGTTGGACTGGCGCTGCCGAGCTTTGCTTGGCTGGACAGCCGGGGGCGGCTGTCCCCACGTCAACGCGGGCTGGGGACATCTAGCTTATCGTTTCACTTCATCAGCCACCAGGCTTCGCGGTACTTTTCGTATTTGTAGCATGCTCTGCGGGGGACGTTGGGATGGAGGCAGAGGCGCTTGCGGCCTCGCGTGGCTTCGATGGGGATCACGTACCAAGTGTCCTCGGGGACCACGTAGGCGGCGATGAGATCGATTTCGTCCTTGGTGTAGATATCGTGACCTCCCCAGCAACCGTGGGCGCCTATCTCGTAGACACGACGGTGGGCGGTGCGCGTGGACTTTACCTGCACGCGCCATAAACGGCGGTCCCAGCTCACAATGAAGTCGAAGCGGTCGCTGTCTCCGTAAGGCTTGGCGACGCCGAAGCCCAGACTTGCAGCCTTGTGCATGAATGCCAGTTCGGCCAGTTCTCCCAGGCGTTTGCGGGTGTGGACATGGGGTGGTTTGTGGTTGCTGCGCGGTACGATGCCTTTCCGGGGGCGAACTTCACACTGCTTTTTCATGGCACAAATCGAGAAAGGCGTCAGCGGTTAGGCTGCGCCTGTCTTTAATCTCCTTATGAGTTTTTCAGAGCTTGGTTGCTCGGAATGGAACGAGAATCTTCAGGTAGTTCGATCCGGCAGGGAGCATTTCAATCCTTGCCGCTCTTGTCCGCACAGATTCATCGACAACAAAAAAGGCGCGGATGTAGTCCGCACCTCATTATTACCTACACTTCCAGCCTAGCAGAACGGACAGGGTAAACCCGCCAATTTTCGAACTTTATTTTGCTCATCGAATGAGTGGGTTGGCGGGAAAATGGTTGGTTAGGGGGCTTGACAACATTTTGGTTGGGGGACGGGTTTCGCAGTTGCGGCTGCCTCGGGAAGCTTTTTGCAAGGCCGCGGACAGAGTGTCCGTGCCACACAATCTTCTGACTCAGGGCGATTCGGGCAGATATAATTAACTCACTGGGAAGTACACCGTGATCCAAACAAAAGCGAGGCTTTGGCGGCTGGCCGCACGAGTGTGCGCTGGGGTAGAAGCCGTCTTAGGGCGTTGGCGCAAACCTTTGGCCAAGCTGGTCGCGGCCAAGAATCGGGTGCCGGGTCGGCTCGCCGGGCAGATTTCCTGGACGCCGGACGGGTTTGACCCGCTTACAGATCAAGAGCTGTGAGACCTGGGTTTCGAGTGAGGCGGCGCTCATCCTCCCGGACGAGGCGTCCGGGGCTAGGTGATCGTTGCCGTTCGCTGCTATATCTCGCCAATCGCTGCTAATCCTATGCGGTTCTTGGGCTTACGTTGACCAAATTGGTTCTTTCAGGTAGCTTAAATAGATAAAACCATAGTGGGGAAGTGTACCCTTACAGGAACTTCATTGTGCCTAATCGCAATGGCAAGACGCTGCTTCTATTGAAACCTCGGGGCTTCTGCGCGGGGGTGGTGCGGGCGATTGATATCGTCCGGATTGCCCTGGAGGCTTTTGGGCCGCCGATTTATGTCCGCAAGGAAATCGTGCACAACCGTTTTGTGGTCGAGGAACTGCAGGGCAAGGGCGCGATTTTCGTCGACAGCGTGGACGAGGTTCCGCACGGTGAGCGAGTGATTTACAGCGCGCATGGAGTTTCGCCGGAAGTGCGGGAGGCCAGTCAGGCGCGCCAGTTGCGGGTGATTGATGCGACCTGTCCTCTGGTCACAAAGGTCCACGTGGAGGCGGTTAAGTTTGCCAAGGAAGGGTACTCGCTCATCCTGATCGGCCACCACGACCACGATGAAGTGATTGGGACTCTGGGCGAGGCTCCAGTCGTGACTCAGGTGGTGGGCTCCCCCGAGCAGGTGGGATCGCTTACCGTGCCGAATCCTGATCGGGTGGCTTACTTGACCCAGACCACGCTGAGTCTCGATGAGACCAGGGACATTATTGCCGCCCTGCGCGAGAGGTTTCCCAATATCAAGGGACCGGCGGCGCAGGATATCTGCTATGCGACGGAGAACCGGCAGGTCGCGGTGAAGCATGTGGCCTCGGATGCGGATTTGCTGCTGGTCGTGGGTTCGGATAATAGCTCCAATTCCAATCGATTGGTGGAAGTGGCGCGCAACCTGGGTACCGGTTCGCATCTGATCGACAGCTTCCAAAACATCCGGCCGGAGTGGCTGGAGGGAGTGAAGACGATCGCCCTAACGGCGGGTGCTTCAGCCCCGGAGTGTCTGGTAGAAGAAGTGGTGAAGTTTTTGGGCAGCAAGGGTTTTGGCAATGTGCAGGAAGTAGAAGTGATGCCGGAGAACGTGCGCTTTGGCTTGCCTCCAGAGATTGTAGAGGCGATTGCCAGCGCCCCCAGCGCAGTTAGTGCGGAGTAAAGAACCAAATATGGACGAAACCTCCCCCTCGTTTTCGGCGTCGAGCGCGCCGCAGATGCGTTTCGGAAAAATCGACGACCTGGCCAGCCGGGTCGCGGCCGCCGTCGACGGCGCGCGTAAATGCTTATTCTCACAGCAGCACGAAGAGGGCTATTGGTGCGGCGAATTGATCGCCGACACCACTCTAGGATCCGACTATATTCTGCTGCACACGCTGCTCGGCACCGGTAGTGCTGAGCGCTTTCAGAAGTGCTGCAACTGGATTCTTCAGCATCAGAACGCGGACGGCGGCTGGGGCATTTATGTCGACGCTCCTTCGAATGTCAGCGCTTCAGTGAAGGCGTATTTTGCGCTGAAGCTTACCGGCTATAAGCCTGATCACCCGGCGCTGGTGCGGGCGCGCAAGAGAATCCTTGAAATGGGCGGGGTGGCCGAGGTCAACACCTTCACCAAGATCTACTTATGTTTTCTGGGACAGTTCGATTACGACGCAGTGCCGGCGATTCCGCCGGAAATCGTGCTGTTTCCCAAGTGGTTCTGGTTCAATATTTACGAGATTTCTTCGTGGTCGCGGGCGATCCTGGTTCCGCTTTCGATCTGCTACGCGAAAAAGCCGTTCAAAAAGATTCCTGATGAAATGGGAGTGGAGGAATTGTACGTCGGCGGCCGCGACAAGTCGCGCATGCACCTGCACTGGAGCGAGAAGCTTATCTCCTGGCGCAACTTCTTCCTGGTGTTCGACCGACTGATCCACCTGTTCGAGTTGGTGCACATTCGTCCGCTGCGCTGGCTGGCGCTGAGGCGGGCGGAGCAATGGATGCTGAAACGCTTCGAGATGAGCGATGGCTTGGGCGCGATCTATCCTTCGATGCTGAATGCGATTATCGCGCTGCGCTGCCTGGGCTATTCACTCGATGACCCGCAGGTGATCCGCGCCCTGGATGAATTCGAGAAGCTGGGCATCGAAGAAGGCGATACTTTCCGCATGCAGCCTTGCATGTCTCCGGTGTGGGATACGGCGTATGCGCTGTTTGCTCTGGGCGAAGCTGGCGTCCCGCCTAATGATCCGCGGATGATCAAATGCGCCGATTGGATTCTGCAGAAGCAGGTTCGCACCGTCGGCGATTGGAAAGTAAAGAACAAGAAAGGACAGCCGGGCGGCTGGTATTTCGAGTTCAACAACGAGTTTTATCCGGACGTGGACGACAGCGCCATGGTTTGCCTAGCCTTGGGTCAGGTGGAGCATCCCAATGGGCGCTACCAGCGAGAATCCGTGCAGCGGGCTATTGACTGGATTTTCTCCATGCAATGCAAGAATGGCGGCTGGGCGTCGTTCGACAAGAACAATACTCGCATGGTGTTTCAGTACATTCCGTTCGCGGACCACAATGCCATGCTCGATCCGCCGACCGTGGATATCACGGGACGAACTCTGGAAATGCTGGCGGCGTATGGCTACGACAAGAATGACGCGCGTGTGAAGAAAGCGCTGAAATTCATCCGCGAGGAACAGGAGCCTGACGGTTCTTGGTTCGGGCGCTGGGGCGTGAATTACATTTACGGCACCATGCAGGTGCTGCGCGGGCTGGAAGCGATGGGCGTCGACCATCACGAGCCCTATGTGCAACAGGGTGCGGAGTGGCTGCGCATGGTGCAGAATCCGGACGGAGGCTGGGGCGAGACTTGCGGTTCGTATGACGATCCTGGTACCCGGGGCGAGGGTCCGAGTACGCCTTCGCAGACGGCGTGGGCGGTCCTGGGTTTGCTCGCCGCGAACGACACCCGCAGCGATTCCGTGGCGCGCGGCATCGCATACTTGCTGCGTACGCAAAAGAAGAATGGGGCTTGGGATGAGCCCCAGACCACGGGCACGGGTTTCCCGCGCGTGTTTTACCTGGTTTATACGTTGTACCGGCAGTATTTCCCGCTGATTGCGTTGACTACTTATGCCAAGGCGATGGCGGGGGCGGCACAGGGAACGGGCGTGCGGCGAATTGGGTAGTAGAGACACCTTCGTCCCTTTGTCATTCCGAGGAGCGAAGGCGACGAGGAATCTGCAGTCTGCTTGGGCGCTAAGAACTGCAGATCCCTCGCTTTGCTCGGGATGACAACAATAGACCTTTTCTACAGCGGCACGGGAGAGAAGACGAATGGCGGTACCGATTTCTCAGATGTGGACGGTGGCAACTTACGTCCTGAAGCAAAAACTCAAGGGACGCAAACAGTATCCGCTGGTGCTGATGCTGGAGCCGCTGTTCCGCTGCAATCTGGCGTGCGCGGGCTGTGGGAAAATTCAGTATCCAGCGCACGTGCTGAAGTCACAGCTCACGCCCGAGGAATGCTTGCGAGCGGTCGATGAGTGTGGTGCGCCGACGGTCTCGATCCCTGGAGGCGAGCCCCTGCTGCATCCGCAGATCGGCGAGATTGTGGAAGGCTTGGTGGCGCGCAAGAAATACATCTACCTCTGCACCAATGCGCTGCTGCTCAAGGAAAAAATCCACCTATTCAAGCCCAGTAAGTATCTGACCTTTTCCGTCCACATGGATGGACAGCGTGAGCATCACGACTTTTCGGTTTGCCTGGAGGGCGGATACGACAAGGCGATCGAGGGAATCAAAGCCGCGCTGGCCGGCGGTTTCCGCGTGACCACCAATACCACACTGTTTGATGGCGCGGATCCCAAGAGCGTGCGCGCGTTCTTTGACGAGATGATGGAGTTGGGCGTCGAGGGCATGATGCTCTCGCCGGCTTACTCTTACGACAAAGCGCCCGATCAGCAACGCTTCCTGGGCAGGGCTCGCACACGACGGTTGTTTCGCGCCATGCTCTCCAATCGCAGCAAGAAGTGGCGCTTCAATCAGTCCGCGCTGTTTCTCGAGTTCCTGATGGGCAAGCGCGAGTATGCTTGTACGCCCTGGGGTATGCCCACCTTCAACGTCTTCGGTTGGCAGAAGCCCTGCTATCTGCTGCAGGACGGTTACGCGGACAGTTTTGCCGAATTGCTGGAGACGACGGCGTGGGAAAATTACGGAACCGAGTCGGGCAATCCCAAGTGCGCGAATTGCATGGTGCACAGTGGATATGAAGCGTCCGCGGTAAACGAATTGTTCGGGTCGGTGCAGGGTTTGTGGCAGGAAGTGAAGGCGCGCGTGTTTGGCGAGTATGAAGACGCGTCAGCGCTCCGGTTGCTGGATGAGCCCATCCAGCCAGCGCACGCGGTCAGTCCGCTGGTGCAGATCGGCGCTCCAGCGGGCGAGGAGACGCGGGTTTGAGCGGGCGGGAATCTGGGCACGGTTCTTCAGCCTCGGTCGATCCAGACTCGCTGGAACTTGCGCCGGGGACAGCTCACGAAAAGCTTGAGGGGTCGGTTCCGTCACTGGCGAACGAGGAAGATCTCCGCAAGGCACTGGAGCAGGCGTTCGATTATCGCGGCGATGTTTCGATCACGCGGAAAGATGGCTCGAGGATTGAGGGCTACATTTTCGATCGCAGCAGTGGAGCCCGGCTCACAGACAGCTTCGTACGGTTGTTGCCGAAGGATGGATCTCCCAAGATAAAAATTTCCTACGCCGAGATAGCCGCTCTGGCATTTACTGGGCGCGATATGGCTGCGGGCAAGAGTTGGGAAAACTGGGTGCGCCACTACTGGGAAAAGAAGGCGGCAGGGGAGCGCGATATTTCGCTGCAGCCGGAGAAGTTGGAATAGCAGCAGTTAGCACTTGGCAATTGGCACTTAGCGCCTCGACGGCATTGCCCAGGCACTTTGCAAAACGCGGGTTCGCTGAGTGCTAAGGCAGTTCTCGAGTAGTTGGAGAGTGCGAGTCCCTCAGCGGCTAAAGCCGAAAATTAGAAGCGCGGATGGGGCATGACTGAAGTCATGCCCTCCCAAAGGCGATTCGCCGCGGAAACACGGGTTCTCTAAGTGCTAAGTGCCAATTGCTAAATGCTGGCTTTTGTCACTGGCGCAACCGGTTTTGTGGGTAGTCATGTGGCGCGTGTATTGGCCGAGCAAGGTGCTGATCTGCGCTTGCTGATTCGGTCTGGCAGCGATCCGAGAAATATCGAGGGGTTAAGCGCGGATCGGGTCGTCGGCGATCTGCGCGATCCGGAGTCCATCGAGAAGGCGATGGCGGGCTGTGACGTGGTGTTTCATGTCGCGGCCGACTACCGGCTCTGGGTTCGCGAGCCGGAGCAGATGTACCGGGCGAATGTGGAAGGTACGCGGGCTATTCTTGCGGCGGCACGCAAGAACGGAGTGCGCAGAGTGGTCTGCACGTCGAGTGTCGCGACCATGGGATTCACTTCGAACGGGCGCCCGGCGGACGAGGATTCTCCAGTTTCGCTCGGCAACATGATCGGCCACTACAAACGGTCGAAGTTCATGGCCGAGCAAGTGGCGCTGGAGGCGGGACGGGGTGGGATGGATGTGGTCGTGGTGAATCCCAGTACTCCGGTTGGCGAACGGGACATTAAGCCCACTCCCACGGGACGAATCGTCGTAGACTTCCTGAAAAAGAAGTTTCCCGCTTATGTGGATACGGGTTTGAATCTGGTGGACGCTACGGAGTGCGCGCGAGGCCATGTGGCGGCGCTGGAGAAGGGAAGAAGCGGGGAGCGTTATATTCTGGGCGGAGAGAATCTAACGTTGAAACAGATTCTGGATAAGCTAGCTGCGATTACCGGGTTGCCATCGCCCAAGGTGAGAGTTCCTTACGTAGTGGCGCTGGCGACTGGCGTGGTGGACGAAGTCGTGACCGGACGCATCCTGGGCCGGGAGCCGCGGGCGACGATCGACGCGGTTCGCATGGGACGAAAAAAGATGTTTGTGTCGTGCGCGAAAGCCGAGCGCGAACTGGGATGGAGGACGGTTCTAGTGGACGGTGCGTTGCGGCGGGCGGTGGCGTGGTTTCAGGCGAATGGGTATGCCGCCGCGGGCTGATGCTGCCGAGCGTTGCTCGGCCTGGACGGGTCAGAGACCCGTCCCCACATGAGCCAGGCTGGTTCCCTGAGGATGGATGTCAGACTCAGCCAAAGTCGCGATGGTTGCCGCCCTCGAGCGCGAGGTGCGCCCGCTGGTGAAGCGCTGGCGCAGAATTGAGCGGGAACACCAAGGACAACGGTTCTCATTCTTCGAGTATGGCCAGAGCGTGCTGGTATGCGGTGGCATCGGAGGGGAAAGTGCTCGCCGGGCTACTGAGGCTGTCATTGCTCTTTACCAGCCAGAGCTCGTGCAATCGGTAGGCTTCGCGGGCGCACTCGATCCGGCATTGAAAGTGGGCGAGATCTTTTCACCGAGCCGCGTCATTGACGCCCGGGACGGCAGCAGCGTCGAGACGGGATGCGGTCGTGGCGTACTCGTCAGCGCTGCCACGATTGCGGGCGCGGAGCAAAAGGTGAAGCTGGCCGAATCCTACGGCGCGCAAGCCGTCGATATGGAGGCAGCCGCAGTGGCGCGCGGGGCTCAGGCACGGGGGGTTCGCTTCATGGCCGTGAAGGCAATCTCAGATGAGAGCAACTTTGCTATGCCACCGATGGACCGCTTCGTCGGCCCCGACGGACATTTTTGTGCGACGGCCTTCGCGGCGAATGTAGCGGCTCAACCTTGGCTATGGCCAAGGGTTCTCCAGCTTGCCAGGAATAGTGCAAAAGCTTCCAGGGCACTGTGCGGTGAGTTGGATCGATACGTCAACGAACCAAAGAAACCAGAGGTTTCGGGCCCGGAGTTGCATCCAATATCCAAGGTAATCGATTAATACATGGCAATCGCGGGACAATTTACCATCGAGGAGATTAAGCAGGCGATCCCGACCACCATGCGCGCGGCGGTCTACCGGGGCGTGAACGACGTACGCGTAGAAACCGTTCCAGTGCCGCAGATCGGGCCGGGCGAGTTGCTGGTCCGAGTGCACACTTGTGGTATCTGCGGAACGGATCTCAAAAAAATCGCCAGCGGCTCGCACTCCGCGCCTCGCATTTTCGGACACGAGACATCAGGTGTTGTGGCCGCAGTGGGCCAGGGAGTCAGCCAGTTCAAGCCGGGTGATCGCGTGGTGGTGTTTCATCACATCCCATGCCGTGAGTGTTACTACTGCCGCCACAAAACTTTTGCCCAGTGCGAGACCTACAAGAAAGTTGGCTGCACCGCGGGCTTCGAGCCTTCCGGCGGCGGATTCGCCGAGTATGTTCGGGTGATGGATTGGATCGTCGAGCACGGCACCGTTCGCATTCCGGAAGAAGTCTCATTCGAGCAAGCATGCTTCGTAGAGCCGGTGAATACCTGCATGAAGGGGATTGAGACTCTGCAACTTGTGCCCGGCGAAAGTGTTCTAGTAATTGGACAAGGGCCTATCGGCATCATCCTGAGTACACTGGCCCAAAGGTCGGGAGCTAGGGTAATAACTTCCGATTTGTATCCCGAGAGGCTTACAATATCTAAAAGCTTCGGATTAGACAATGTGATCCATGCTTCGCGCGCCGACACCGTGAAAACGGTGCGGGAGCAAACAGAAGGTCGGGGTGCCGACGCAGCGATTCTGGCAGTAGGCGGGAACGGCCTGATTCGGACCGCCATGGATGCGGTGCGTCCGGGAGGCCGGGTCTTGCTGTTCGCGCAGACGGTTCGCGGGGAAGCGACGATTGATCCGGCAGCGATCTGCGTGGACGAGAAAACATTGTTGGGGTCCTATAGCGCGTCGGTTGAACTACAGGAAGAATCGGTGCGGTTCGTGATGAGCCGTGAGATGGACTTGGAACGTTTGATCAGTCACCGCTTCCCTTTGTCGAACAGTGTGGACGCCTTGAAGTTGGCGGCCCGTCCCCAGCCGGATTCGATGAAGGTCGTGATTCAAGCGGGCAGTTCGTGGGAAGGAAATACAGAGTGAATGGAAAGATGACCGCAGCGGTCCTCTACGGCAAAGAGGACGTGAAAATCGAGAGAGTTCCCATCCCCCGCGTGGGTGATGGCGAAGTGTTGGTGAAGGTGCAAGTCGCCCTGACCTGTGGCACCGACCTTAAGGTGTACCAGCGCGGCTACCACGCCCGCATGATCGTTCCTCCAGCTTTGTTCGGGCACGAACTTGCCGGAGTGATCGAGGAAGTCGGGCCGGGCGTACGTGGCTTCAAAAAGGGGATGCGTGTGGTGGCATTGAACTCCGCGCCCTGCCAGATGTGTTTTTATTGCTCCAAACACCAGGCCAATCTATGCGAAGACCTGTTGTTCAACAATGGAGCTTACGCGGAATACATTCGAATCCCGCGGCGCATTGTCGAGATCAACATGCTGGCCATCCCGCCCGATGTGAGCTACGAAGAAGCGGCGATGGTCGAGCCCCTGGCCTGTGTGCTCCGCGGTCTGCATGAAACCGGTGTGGAGATCGGCGATACGGTTACGGTGGTCGGAGGCGGCCCCATCGGCTTGATGTTCGTGCAGGTGGCCAAAGCGGTTGGCTGTAACGTGATTGCCGTGGTGAAGCGCGATGCTCAAGTGCAGGCCGCCAAGCACATGGGCGCGCATGAAGTAGTGCAGATCACCAAGGTGAACGACCCGGTGGAAGCGGTGCGCAGACTGTCCCCGGAAACGCGGGGCAGCGATGTGGTGATCGAGGCGGTCGGACGTCCCGAAGCTTGGGAGATGGCCATCGATATGGTGCGCAAAGGCGGGACGGTGAACTTCTTTGGCGGGTGCGCCAGCGGCACCAAAGTGCAGCTCGATACCAACCGGTTGCACTACTCGGAGGTCACCTTGAAAGCGACTTTCCATCACACGCCGGAAACCGTGCGCCGAGCCTTCGCTCTGATTGCCGAGAAGAAGATTCGTTCCACCGATTACATTACTGGCGAAGCGCCACTTTCCCGGCTGCAGCAGGTTTTCCATCACATGCTGAACCGCAACGGCGATATCAAGACCGCCATCATTCCCGGGCATTGAGGCGGGATATTCCGGGCGCCCGCGCCTGCATGACGGAACTGACCATGTCATCCATTGCCAGCGACTCCAGGACTGCGTCCATTTCCTCCGCCTTGCCGGGGTGGAGCACCCTTCCGCCCGAGTACGCGATTCCGGAGCAAGCTCCTACGCAGGCCGAAGCGCAAGAGTACTGTCGTCGTCTGGCCCGCTCCCACTATGAGAATTTTTCGGTTGCGACCTGGTTTCTTCCGCACCGGCTGCGTCAGGATTTCTTCAATGTTTATGCCTATTGCCGCATCTCCGATGATCTGGGCGATGAAGTCGGCGATGCGAATGCTTCTCTGCAATTGCTCGATCAGTGGGAAGCCGAGCTTGATGCTTGCTACGCCGGGAGCCCGCGGCATCCGGTATTCGTCGCCTTGGCCGATACGGTCCGCAAGTGCGAGATTCCGAAGCAAACCTTTGTCGATCTGCTGACCGCCTTTCGCCAGGATCAGCGGGTCTCGCGCTATCCCACGTTCGAGGATGTGGTCCGCTACTGCCGGTACTCCGCCAATCCCGTGGGTCATCTGGTGCTGTATGTCTGCGGCTACCGCGATGCGGAGCGCCAGGCGCTTTCCGATTTCACCTGCACCGCCCTGCAACTGGCGAATTTCTGCCAGGATGTGAGTGTGGACTTTGCCAAGGGGCGCATCTACCTGCCTCTCGAAGACCTGCGCCGTTACGGAGTAACCGAAGATGACATTGCGGCGCGACGCAACACATCCGCATTTTGCGAACTGATGCGCTTCGAGGTGGAGCGCGCTCGCGATTGGTTCCGTCGAGGCGTGCCACTGATCGAGAAGGTGGACCGCGAGCTGGCCGTCGATATCGAGTTGTTCAGCCGGGGTGGGCAGGAGATTCTGAACGCCATCGAGGCCCAGGGATACAACGTGCTGGGCAGCCGTCCGTCGATTTCAAAGTCACGCAAACTGGCACTGATCGCGCGCGCGGTTTGGGGAAGGTTGCTGTGGGGAAGGTCCATATGAGTACGGCGGTGCAGCCCGCTCCTACACCCTTCGTGCCCACCGAATCGCAGCTCGCGGTTGCGTATTCAGTTTGCCGCAGCATCACGCGTTCAGCGGCCAGGAACTTCTACTACGCGTTTCTGGTGCTGCCGCGAGCCAAGCGTCAGGCCCTGTGCGCTGTCTATGCCTTCATGCGGCGCTGTGACGACATTGCGGACGACGAATCCTTGTCACAATACGACAGGCGGGAGAAACTCACGGCGTGGCTGGACGCATTTCATCGCGCCCAATCCGGTCAGCCGACCGACGAGCCCGTACTCCTGGCTCTCACCGACGCACAACGCCGCTACAACATTCGCATCGGCCTGCTAGATCAGTTGGCCTATGGCACCGCGATGGATGTCGAGGGAGGGCCTGCCACGGACGCGGGCGAGGCGCCCGCGCCACACGAGCTTAGCGTCCACTATCGGACTTTTGACGACCTCTATCAATACTGTTACCGGGTGGCGTCGGTGGTGGGCCTGGTTTGCATTCATGTATTCGGCTATCGCGATCCCGCTGCAGAACCGCTGGCCGAGCGCCTGGGGCTGGCCTTCCAACTCACCAACATCATTCGCGACGTAAAAGAAGACGCCAGCATAGGCCGCGTTTATCTGCCGGAAGAAGATCTGGACAAGTTCGGGATTTCACTTTCAGCATTGCGCTCCGTCTCCGATCCCGCACTCTTTCGCCCGCTCTTGGCGATGCAGGCCGACCGCGCCCGCGAGTATTACCGCGCCGGCGAGGAACTCATTCCCCTCGTCGCCGAAGACAGTCAGCCGGCTCTCTGGGTGCTGATGACCATCTATCGGCGGCTGCTCGAGAAAATTGCGCTGCGCGAATACGACGTCTTCAGCGGCAAGGTCAGCCTCACCGTGCGGGAGAAGCTCGGCATCCTGGCCAAGGGCTTCCTGAAACGCCTGTCCTGATGACCCAGTTCCCGGCACAGAATTCCCGAGTCGCCGTGGTGGGAGGCGGATTGGCGGGACTCGCCGCTGGTTGCGCCCTTGCCGGCAGCGGCTTTCGCGTGTCCCTGTTCGAGCGCCGGCCTTACCTCGGCGGGCGCGCCTCTTCTTATCAGCATCCCGGCACCGGCGAAGTGGTGGACAACTGCCAGCACGTGCTGCTTGGCTGCTGCACCAACCTGATCCAGTTCTACGAGCGGTTGGGCGTGGAAAACAAGATCCGCTGGTACGACCGGCTGACTTTCCTCGAGCCGGGTGGACGCGCTTCGGTGATCGAGCCATCGAAACTGCCTGCGCCGTTGCACAACGCGCCTGCTTTCCTGCGCGCCGCTTGTCTGGACTTGCCCGACAAGCTTGCCATTGGCATGGCGATGGCGGCCCTGGCGCCCGATACGCCACGGGACCACGGGGAATCCTTCTTGACATGGCTGCACCGACACGGCCAGACCAAGCAAGCCATCGAACGCTTCTGGAAACCGGTATTGGTGAGCGCCTTAAACGAAGAACTCGACCGGATGTCCGTGCCATATGCGGCGCAGGTGGTGCGGGAATCTTTTTTGAAGTCGGCTGCGGCTGGACGAATGGGCGTGCCGACCGTCCCTCTAACTGAGCTTTACAGCGTGGCCGGAGACTACATCACCGCGCGCGGCGGCGAGATCCAATTCCGCTGCGGCGTGGAGTCGTTTGTGACTGAGCCCGACAGCGTGAAACTGCTGGTGACGGGCGAGGAAACGAGCTTTGACTTCGCGGTGTTCGCCGTACCCTTTGATGTTTTATCCCGTCTGCTGCCGCAGACCTCGGTTGCGGAACGGTTGCGGCAAGTGCTGGCGCGATTCGAGACCTCGCCCATCACCGGCATTCATCTCTGGTTCGATCGTCAGATCACCGACCTCGATCACGCCGTCCTACTCGACCGAACCATTCAATGGATGTTTCACAAATCGAAACTGCTAACTCCCGCGCCGCCGAAAACGGGAGGGCACGACTTCAGTCGTGCCACCAACGCACTCCCTAAAGAACGGGCTTCAGCCCCTGAGGCAAACGGCAGCTATGTGGAACTGGTCGTGAGCTCATCCAAGACTCTGGTCGAGAAGTCACGAGCGGAAATCATCGAACTAGCGCTTGCCGAACTACGCGAGTTTTTCCCCGGCGCACGAAATGCGAACCTGGTCAAATCGACGGTGATCAAGGAAGTCCACGCCACCTATTCGCCGCGGCCCGGAGTGGACGTCTACCGTCCCCGGCCAGAGACGGTATGGCCAAGAGTCTTTCTAGCCGGAGACTGGACCGCAACCGGTTGGCCCGCCACCATGGAAGGCGCAGTCCGCAGCGGATATATGGCTGCGGAATCCGTGGCCCGAGCCACGGGAATTCGAGATGCGTCGTTTCTAGTGCCGAATCTACCCGCCTCCGGATTCATGCGGGTGTTTGGATAAACGTCGACGGAACATTTAAGGGCGCATCGGCAACGGATCCACGAGACCGTGGGCCTGGTCTTGATTGACAGAAAGCGCAGTGAACGCTTCTCCAGTTGCGACTCGGTCCGCCCACTCTGGAGGATTCAGTTTTGCCGACTGCTTGAACAGGTTCAATGTTTTTTGCGGTACTCGCCACTTCTCAGTCACTATTGGGACACCAAATTCTGCAGCAACGAAGGCCACCGCGGCAACAAGAATAGTAGGTACTGGTAGGGCCACCGTCCCTGCGACAGCGAGCACTACTGGCACCGAAGCGACAGCGGCACTGGCTAGATGAGTTGCGGTTTTTTCATGGGGACATTTGTCCAAATGTTCGTTGAGCCGTCGCTGATACTCGTCCGTGGCGTCGGCCATCGTTTCGGCATTCGCCTTTCCTGCAAGATAGCGCGTGCGCACGCCCAAGTAGTTAGCCCGAGCCTTTCCCAACAGCTGTTCCTTAAGGAAGAGGGGAGCCAACGAACTCCCTTGAGAGTAGTCCACTCCGCCGGGAAGCTCTAACTGGGGTGGGATCGATTCCGGAGTACTCATCTTCGGCTTGTGCGTTTTGTAGAGATCTAAGAATGGCTGCGAGATTCTGGTCTGAACGGCAAACTCTGAGCCCGCCGGCAAATCAGCGGGGGGACGGGCAGCTAAAGCGATACCGAAGTTGTGATGGTATACCTCGTTGGCTAGTTGCATGAGAGCAATGAAGTCGGACTGTGCAAGTTTCTTAACGATCTGCTCCCACCTGCTGCGCGGCCTGCCGGCGTCCTGGCTCAAATCGTGGTCGAAACTGTTGACCACTCTTCGAAATACCGCGTCGGGCACGTTCAGTCCTCGCTGTTGGAATGGGATCTCTGCCAAACGATGAATCAGCCGCAGGTAAGACTTTGTGAGATTCACGGTTGGCCACCCGCAGAACCTATCCTTCAAATCGTCTTGAACACCGTCCAAAACTTTCTGAGCAGCGGTCCACCTCTTCGGGTCATTCGTTAACTTCTTATAGCTTGGGATGCCCTCTTCTGCACTATCGTTTGCCGCCTTCGAAAGCGAATGCGCATCATTTCTTGACAAGACCCGAATGTAGTCTTGATTAATCAGGACTCGCAGAGGCGAATTCGGGTCGCTGAGCGAGTCGAAGCATGCCTGATTCAAGATTAGATAGCCGTCATTCAAGAGCATTGGAGTGCCGGTTACGGCGGCAAGAGCCAGTCTAACGTCGAGCGCACGCTTACTACTGGGCTTGATGTTTGGCCACGGATAAAGGATAACCATGTCATCCAGATCACCCGCGTATGTCCAACGCTTGGGATCAGCGAGAGCGACTGTCGGAAGATCGTTTCCCATCGCGCACCTTCCCTTTGTGCGATCAGTTTAGCATCGGTCGACGCGCGGTTGGACGAGAACCGGGCCAACAGCCCGTCTGGTCTGACGCGGGGGTTGCTGCGAGGCAATTCATCGAGACCTTACGCGGCCAGCAGAACCACGCCGCCCGCCACCAATACCGCGGCCATCCAGCGGCGGTGGTCTACGCGTTCGTGGAGAAAAATCTTGGCTGCGACTGCGTTGGTCACGAAGGTTAGAGACGCTGAAGCGGGGGCGATCAGGCTGACGTCGCCCCAGGAGAGTCCGAACAGCAGGCTGTAGAAGGCGGTGGTCATCGCCAGAACGCCGAGCAGAAAGTTTGGATTCCGGAGGACTTGTCCCAACAGCGTCCAGAGACCCCTCCGCCGCCAAAGTGCGCCCACGTCTCCCACCTGCTTCATGGCGCGGGAGAGCAGGACGTCGCCGGTGGTCGATGCCAATACGATGACGACAATCGCGCTCCATGTATAGGCTTGCTTCATCGCTCGTCCTTCATCGCTTGTCTCCCGCTGCAGTTGGTTCGTATTCTGCTTCTTGGGGCTGCGTTTTGGTTGGATGATGGGTCAGCGCTGGACCTTGCGTAACGAACCCCACGCCCGCCGAGATCAGAAGCACGCCAATCCAGCGCGAAGTTGTCACCGCCTCGTGAAGATAAAACTTCGCGATCAGCGTGAGCAGCACGTAGCCCAGCGAGGTGGCGGGAAGAACGTAGGTTAAGTCGGCCCAGGAAAGGGCGGTCATATAGGAAGCAAAGAATCCCAGCAACAGCAAAATTCCCAAAGCGACGGAAGGGTTCAGCACGGCCAGGATCACATCAGGCAGATGATTCAGGGAGATGCTGCCTACCTGCTTCATGCCCCGGGAGAGCAGCGAATCGCCGACGGACGCGCACAGCGTCACGCCGGCAAGGACCAGATACTTGCGAAAGGTCACACGATCTTTCCCTAGGCTTTCGCCGGGGCGACCGCCGCGGCGGAATCGTCCTTCTCGCGTTTGTCCTTAACCCACTTGTGGCGCATAGCGCGGACTTTGAGGAAGGTCCTCGCCTCCTTGTAGAGGCGCTTGCGGTCCACATTATTGAACGCCGCTTTTCGCAGGATGCGGAATACCGCCTTGGGCCGGAAATAATATTCGTCGTAGAAGCGATGCACCGACTCGAGAATCTCCTCCGCCGGCAGACCGGGATACTGAATGTGGGCGAGCTGGTGACCACCCTCATCCACCATCTTGTTGTCGCCGACCATGAAGCCGTTCTTCACCGCGTAGTCGTACAGTTCGGTCCCGGGATAAGCGTGGGCCACGGAAACTTGAATCGTCTCCACGTCCAGTTCCTTGGCGAAGGCGATGGTGTTGCGAATGGTGTCGCGAGTTTCCCCGGGCAGGCCGAGGATGAAGTCGCCATGAATCACCAAGCCCAGCTTGTGACAATCTTTGGTGAACTGGCGGGCGCGCTCGATGGTGGCGCCCTTCTTGATGTTCTTCAGGATTTGCTGGTCACCAGACTCGTATCCCACAATCAGGAGACGGCAACCCGCGTCCTTCATCGCCTTCAAAGTCTCATAATCTGTAGTGACTCGGCTAGTGCAGGACCAGGTGAGTTTCAGCGGCTTCAGTTTGGAACAAAGCTCAATAGTACGAGGCTTTTGGATGTTAAAAGTGTCATCGTCGAAGAAAAATTCTCTGACATTGGGCCAATAATCCTTCGCATTGGCCATCTCGCGGGCCACGTCGTCAGTGGAACGCTTGCGCCACGGGTGTCCGCTCAAGGTCTGCGGCCACAGGCAAAACGTGCATTGCGCGGGACAGCCGCGAGTGGTGTAGAGAGACACGTACGGGTAAAGCAGGAAGGGGACGTTGTACTTGGTTACGTCCAAGTCGCGGCGATAGACTTCGGTTACGTGGGGTAGGGAATCGAGGTCCTGGGTCTCTGGACGGTCCGGGGTATGCACCACGGATCCATTTCTCAGGTACGAGATGCCGAGAATTTCTTCCAGCGGCTTACCATAGGCGAACTCGCAGACTGCGTAGTCAAATTCTTTCCGCACCACGAAATCAATCTGGGGACAATCCTTCAGCGACCTTTCGGGCAAGACACTGACATGCGGTCCCACAAAAGCGATCTTGATCCTGGGATTGGTCTCCTTGACCTTTCTTACCAGCCGAATGTCGCCAGGGAAGCCGGGGGTGCTGGTAAAAAGCACCAGGAACTCGTAATCGCGGGCGATGTTGATGGTTTCCTCCGCCGACACGTGATGCGAAGGGGCGTCCAGCAGGCGCGCGCCCTCCAGCATTCCGGCAGGGTAGGCCAGCCAAACCGGGTACCAATAGCTTTCGATCTCGCGGGTAGCCGGCCAACGCGATCCGGCTCCCCCGTCGAAATTCTCGAACGACGGCGGATTCAGAAACAAAGTTTTTAATGGCATATGTGTGGTTGACCTAATACTAACATTTCACGACGCTTCCTGAGAGTCCCAGGTATACCCCAAGTACCTGCGGCGCCGGCCAGCGGCAGGCGTGGCCCGGCACACGAAATTCCGGATAAGTCTATGCAAACAGTCTAATTGCCAGATCATTCTTACGCAAAGCGCTTACGGTGAATGGATGGTTTGATGCGCCCAACAGGGAAACTGGGCCTTGAAATGATGGTGCTGGCTAGGGCCTTCCCGCTGTCGGCGCCATTTCCGAACAAAACCCTTTAACCACAAAGGACACGAAGGTACAAAGGAAATCCGGCCCTGCCGACCTTCGTGTCCGTTGTGGTTTGCGCCCTTGTTCCTGCTGCCCTTATTTGCTGACTCCAACCCAGGCCTCTAATTCGCCCGTGGCCCGTAGCAGGCTGATGCGCGCTCGTTGCAATTCGAAATTGGTGTCCTGAAGCGCGTCGTAGCGCTCGTTGGCTTGATTGCGGGCATCGTCCAAATCACGCAGAGTCGCACTTCCTGCGTCGACTCGGGTTTGGGTCGCGTCGAGGCTGGATTTTGCGATCTGGTATTCCAGATCGACGACCTGCTGCAGGGCAGCGAGTTGGGCGACCGAACGCTGCAGCTTCAAAGTTTGTTCCGAAACCTGGTTCCTGGTTGCTTCGACATCCTTCCTGGCATGCAGCGCGGCTGCGTCGGCAGCTTGGGCGCGGGCATGCTGAGGAGGGTTAAAGAAGGGGAATCGCATCTCAATCCCGACCGTAGCGTTGTTTGGCTGGAAGCTGTGGGGCTGAAAATACTTTTCATAGTTGTTGAATGTGGCCAGGAGCGCATACTGAGCGGCAAAATCGACACTTGGCCACATTGCCCGATGCTCGCCGCGGGCACGGAGAGACAGGGCAGAGGCGCGAATGTCGGCAATCTGAATCAAAGGGCTGCCCTGCGTAGCCTTGGCAGCTAGATTGTCTTCCTGTTTTACCTCGGGCAATGCGGGAATCGATTCGGGCACAGTCTCAATCGCAGTTGCGGGAAGGCCGGTCAATTGCGATAGGCGGTTGCGCAGCACATCGATGGCTCCTTGGGCCTGCGAAATGTGGAAGTAAACGCGAGCCGCGTTGAGGCGCGCCTGGTTGCGGTTCAACGGATTATCCACGCCCGCCGTGACCCGCTGATTGACAATCTGTTCCATCTTGAGCGCGTCTTCGTAATCACGACTCAGGTGGGCCATGAGCGTTTCCCATTTACTGAGCTCCGCATAACTCAGGACCGTATCCTGTATTACCTGATTGCGTTGATCTTTGGTCTGAACCGTAGTTTCCTGCCATTCGGTTCTGGCCGCGCGGACGAAATCCCGCAACGCCGGATTGAAGAGCGCAGACTGCGCCGTGGTATTGACGATCGAAGGCGCCGACCCCTCCAGGCTGAGCGGGTAACCATACGACTTGCCCAGCCCCGAACCGACGTTCAACTGCGGCAAATATTGATTGCGGGCTTCATGGTAAGCAGCAAAAGCGCGCTGCTCATCGATGTGAGAAGCTTCCATCGTGGTGCTGTGGGCCAGGGCCAACTCCACGGCTCGTTTGAGTGGCAGTTGCTCGGCGGCGAGGATTCCGCAGAAAGGAATCAGGAATAGACCAAGAAAAAACAGAATGGAAAGGCGCGATACGCGAACTGAACCATGTTTCATGTCTTCGTCCTCAAGAGAAGGTGCGGGACTCACAGACACGATTGTAGATGAGTGCACGGGTGTGTCGCATGATGCGGGCATTACTGGAGCACACAGACTGGCAATTACGCAACCGTCCAATCCGCGTTAGAATCTTCCCGCAGTGGAGAAAAACCGGCTCTACTACGGCGACAACCTCGAAGTCCTGCGCCAGCACATCAAGGACGAGTCCGTCGACCTCATCTACCTCGACCCGCCCTTCAACAGCCGCCAGGACTACAACGTGCTCTTCGCCGAAAAGGACGGCACCCGCTCCAGCTCCCAAATCATGGCCTTCGAGGACAGGTATTGCTATGACTAAACTTCAGTCTCGCTTCGGAATAGGAGAGTGGTACGGCAACTCCTTCGTATCTATGTCGCCTGCCGTGCGGCAGCACTATGCGGAACTCCAATTCAAGTCGCGTTCTCCTGTACCGCCTTGCCCATTTCTTTCGAGTGAAGGCACCGTGGTCAGATGTTCGAAGAAAGGTGGCGTCTGTTCGCTCCGGATGTACGAGAAAAGGCCAGACGGCCAAGTCAAGGTGGATGTGGAACGGGGAACTTTGCGGGTGACGTGCCCGAACCGATTCGAGCAGAGTTCCACGATATACGCTTGGATTGGGGCAGTTCTCCTAGGCAACGCCAAATCGCTTCCGATAGGACAGATCAATTTTCTGGAGCGCACGCCGCTGATGGCTGGAGCGAAAGCCAAAGGGAAGAGGCGGTCGGTTGATGAAGTTGGACGGATTGACGATGCAGGCTTTACCGGCAACGAAGCTACTCGGCCTGCTGCCCTTCTTCCAGTTGCTCCCCCAGATCCTCCCCATCATCTTCTTGGAATGCGTCGCCGGCGGTCCCTTTCCAAGAGCAATCCGTGCACTCAGCCTCGTTTTCATCGTCCCATTCGAAACCGTCTTCAGCCTCGGTGCCGTCGTCGTATACGAGTATGGTTGTACATGCCTCGAAAATTCGGATGGTCGACTTGCACTTAGGGCAACGCCACATGTAAGTCCTCCTCCCAGCCTAAACCACTTCTGACGACGGGCCTACCGCCGTCTCCGCTCGATTCTCCCTACGGAATTCCGCAAGGGCGATTTCGAGCACGCGCTGAAGATGTCGAGCTTGGTTCGATCGGGTATCCCGAGCCAGAAGCCACGAAATGAAGTGGTTCAGCAAGTCCTTCAGCTCTATCGTCTCCAAAACGTCTCCCTCGCACAGTTCGCTGACGGCGGGCGTGACGGTCGGTCTAACCAACACCCGCTTCGTACCGGGCGCCTTCGCCAGGTCTCTTCGGAGCTTCTGTATGCTCTCGTCGGTGGTGACCTGGTATATGGCCTCACCACCGACAAAGTCCATCCCGCCGTCGTTGGCATGCGTTGTCGAGAATCTCTGTAGCGAAAACCCGAAGGTGCGGAAGTACTCTCGCAACACGGCAAACGATACCACCTCGAACATTTCACCGTGGTTGCCTGTCAGCTGTGACAGATAGGAATCTACTAGGCTGTGCCGTTCTCTTATGCGCTCCGCTGGCAGCGAACACGCGGCGACGAGTTTCTTTATGACCGCTTGCCTCTTTTCGTACGCGGTCCGTAGCGACTCCAGCAGATCGCTCCGAAGTTGATCGAGATCATCGACCGACGCGCCATCAAGCAACTGCTCGCGGATCTTGTAGCGATTTTCTAGGGTCTCAAGGAATCGGGCTAGCCCCCTGTGGAGGTACGTCGAGTGGTATTCGCTCTTCACGAATTTTGAATTCAGTTCGCAGAAGGCAAGTTCAATTTGTTTCTCTGTCAATCCCGCAAACCGGCGCCCGCCCCTCGCTGCATCGATATGAGCAGACAGCACCGGTATTGCTACGCCGAGGACGGTTCTCTGTCCAAGGTGCCCGCGCAGGATAGCGAAGATATTTGCCTTTGACGGGCGCAATCCGTCTTTCGATGCAGGCCTTGCCTTTGGCATATAGCAGAATGAGCCGCGCTGAAAGAGTACCAGTGTACAACGGAACAAGTGCAGCGGCGGCTAAAACGCCGCGAGACTCCTAAGCCAGTCCAGTACTCGCGGAACTAGCCAAGTCTTCCCCCCCGGGTAACGGAAAGGGCTCCGATGGCGTATGGTCGCGACATTTACGACCTTCGACTGTTTTTGACGAGCAGGGCTTGCAACCATGGGACTCTCTTGGTCATACACGGAAAATAACCAATCGGCAAGAACTTCCTCTTGCTTAGAAGGGCGGACAATCGAACCCTCACTGGGCGGCGATATGACAACCTTACTACAATGCCTTGTGCAGGATTAGTCACGGAAGGATAGACCCGAGTGTCAGCGACCTGCGCGGCGTCATCGAGCGCGAAGAAGCGCAGATCGGCGTGCTGATCCATGGAAGCGCCCACCAAGCCCATGCTGAAAGAGGCTGGGAAGGCCGGATTCTGCAAGCCTCCCGGATTGGAAGACCGCTATCCGCGCCTTCAGATTCTCACCATCGAAGAACTGCTCGCAGGCAAACGGGTAGAGTATCCGCGCCTGCTGGATGTCACGCACAAGAAGGCACCGCGAGTGCGGCCCGTCGCAGAGAAGAAGACCCCGTTGCCGTTCGACTCCGTCGAAGACGACGAAGGACCGTTTTGAGCCTAGCGTGCAATCCAAGGCGCTGCGGAGCTTTGCTCCGCTCGGACGGGCGATGGCGCCCGTCCCTGCACGAGCAATGCGAGGGCTGGCCAACCCAAAAAGCTTCACCTCATTGCCTCCAACGCTTGAGCCAAATCTGCCCTCAGGTCGTCGAAGTCTTCCAGACCGATGTTCAGACGCACGATGCGATGGCCGTAGTCCGGACGGTTCTGCGTGGAGTGGAAATCGTAAGCGACAGCCAGGCTGGTCACGCCCGCCCAACTGTATCCAATCTCGAATAGTTCCAAGGCATCCACAAAGGCCAGAACCTGCGGCTTGGTGAATTGCCGCTGAAAAACGATAGAGAAGAGGCCGGCCGATCCGGTGAAGTCGCGCTTCCAGAATTCGTGTCTGGGGCAAGAGGGAAGTGCGGGATGAAGAACCAGTTCGATCTCGGGACGCTCCGCCAGCCAGCGTGCCAGCGCGAGCGCAGATTCCTCCAGCGCCTTCAGGCGGACGGCGAGGGTCTTCATGCCGCGCAGCGCGAGGCTGCAATCGTCCGGCGAGGCCGCGCAGCCCACCAGTTGATGGGTTGAGCCAAGGCGCTGGTAAGCGGCTTCGTCGCGCACCGTGATCGAACCGAGCAGCAGGTCGCTGTGTCCGCCGACGTATTTCGTGAGGGCTTGCATCGTGACGTCGACGCCGTGGGCAAAGGCATCGAAATAGATGCCGGCGGACCAGGTGTTGTCGAGCACGACCATGGCTCCGATGCGATGGGCGGCGTCGGCGATGGCGGGGACGTCCTGCACCTCCATGGTGATGGAGCCGGGGCTCTCGCACCAGACCAGGCGCGTGTTGTTGCGGAAGAGCGTCTCAATTCCTGCTCCGATGGTTGGAGGATAGAAGCTGACCTCGATGCCGAAACGGCGGAGAACTTCCACGGCAAACTTGCGATTGGGCGTATAGATGCTTTCCGGAACGAGCACATGGTCGCCCGCTTTCAGAAAGGCAAAGTTGATCAGCGCGATGGCTCCTTGCCCCCCAGGTGTGATGAAAGTGCGAAACCCTTTTTCCAGCTCGCAAATGCGTGCCGCCAGCTCCAAGGTCGTGGGCGTTCCGTAAAGGCCGTAGGTGTAACCGACTTCGTACTGGTCCCATGTGTCCTGGACGGCGGCGGCGTTCGGGAACAGGACCGTGGAGCCTCGGTATACCGGCGTAGAAAGGGAACGAAAACCTTCCGGGGCGTGCGTGTCGGAGTGAATCAGCTTGGTCTTCCAGTTCTTGGGCATAGGCGGAGTGTGTTTACACTTTACCGCATGGTTCAGTTTGTGCCGTCGTTCATGCTCGATTTGTCACGATATGGATATCCCCAACTGCGTCGAGGATTCCAAATCCAGAGATGTCCGGCTTCGGACACCTTGCGCGAAAATGGACACCGGCGCTGGCCAGCGCATAGATTCAAATGTATCGCACCTCAATCACTGCAATTACTTAGGCCAAGATCGTTGGCAATCGTCGTGCAGAGCATGGCAAAGGCTATCTTTGTCAGAAGAGGTCAGGCCATGCTGATGCTGCTGAAAGACGCTCGCTATGCGCTTCGCCAACTGCGGCATGCGCCGGGCTTCACCCTCACGGCGGTTCTGACGCTCGCGCTCGGCATTGGCGCCAACGCTGCGATCTTCACTTTGGTGCATGCGGTCATGTTGAAGTCGCTTCCCGTCGCCAACCCTCAGCAACTCTATCGCATCGGGGACAACGATAATTGTTGTGTCTACGGCGGCCTGCAGACAAAAGAAGGCTGGGGAGTCTTCTCCTATCCCCTGTATCAATACCTGCGCGACCAGACTCCGGAGTTTGAAGAGATGGCTGCGTTCCAGGCCAATCGGCCCGAAATCAATGTGCGTCGTAGCGGCACCACCACCGCGGCAGAGCCTTTCGGGAGCGAGTTCGTGTCCGGGAACTACTTCACCACGTTCGGTCTTGGTGCATTTGCCGGACGGATGTTCACCGCCGCGGACGACACTCCGGGAGCGGCTCCGGTTACCGTGATGAGCTACCGCGCCTGGCAGCAACATTACGGACTTGATCCTTCCGTCGTTGGTGCAACCTTCATGGTGAATGGCATGCCGTTTACCGTCGCCGGAATCGCGCCGCCAGGGTTCTTTGGGGATCGTTTACGTCCAAATCCACCGGATTTTTATATCCCTCTGGCCTTGGAGCCGGCACTATTGGGCCCGAGTTCACTGCTTCATCTGGCAGATGAGCACTGGCTCTATTTGATTGGCCGGCTCAAGCCGGGCGCACAGCCTTCGCAGGTGCAGGCTCAGCTCACCGTGAAGTTGCGGCAGTGGCTGCCTACCGAAGCCAACAGCCTCGCGCCCTTTCAACGCGAACAGATCTCCAAACAATTTATTAAGCTGGGGCCCGGCGGGGCCGGCATTACCCAGTTAAAGGATTCTTATCGGACAGGTCTTTATCTTCTCACTGCTGCGTCTGCGCTCGTATTGCTGATCGCGTGTGCAAACCTGGCCAATCTTTTACTGGCCCGAGGTACAGCGCGACGCCAGCAAACCGCCCTTCAGCTTGCGCTCGGAGCAACGCGTGCGCGCCTTATCCGCGCGTTGCTTACGGAGAGTGTTCTGCTCTCCTGCATCGGAGGTATTGCGGGCCTATGTCTGGCTTACTTCGCAACCCGATCGATTCTGCTCATTGCCTTTCGCGGTTCGGAGTTCATCCCGATTAGCACAACCCCATCCTCAGAAGTTCTTGCCTTCACCTTCGCTTTGTCGCTGTTGACTGGAATTGTGTTTGGCGTCGCTCCGGCGTGGATCTCTTCCCATTCCGATCCCGCCGAAGCTTTGCGCGGCGCAAGCCGTTCCACCCGCGATCACTCCGCAGTTCCCCAGAAATCGCTAGTCATTGCGCAGGCTGCCTTCTCCCTGGTCCTGCTTGCCATGGCCGGGCTGGTTACGCAAAGTCTGCGCAATTTAGAGCATCTGAATTTCGGCTTCGAGACCAAAGGCCGGCTCATCGTGCAAGTTGATCCGCTCTCAGCTGGCTACAAGCTTGAACAATTGCCCCCGCTTTACCAGCAGTTCCACGATCGCATCGGCCAGGTCCCGGGCGTGCTGAGCGTCGCTTATTCCATGTATAGCCCCCAGGATGGGGACAATTGGAACGATGTGCTGCATTTTCAGGGGCGGACTGCGGAGTCTACGCAGGATGTGGACTGTACATGGTTGCGGGTGAGCCCAGACTACTTCAAGACGATCGGGACGCCGGTTCTGCGCGGCCGTGGCATCGGCGAGCAGGACACGCCGGCTTCCCAACATGTCGCCGTCGTAGATGAAAATTTTGTACGCAAATTTTTCCCCAAGGAAGACCCGATCGGCAAGCATTTCGGATTTTCTCAGCCCGGACACAGCGGCGATTACGAAATTGTTGGAGTCGTCAAGAACACGCGCTATCAAAATCCCACATCCACGCAGAATCCAATGTTCTTCCTGCCCTTCTTTCAACCGATCCAATTCGAGGAGCAGTCTTACCAGCGGAGCGAGGCGGAGTCGCAATACATTCGAGATATCGAACTGCAGTTCGCGGGATCGGCGGCGAACATTGTTCCGCAAGTGCGGCGGACACTGACCAGTATCGATCCCAACCTCAGCGTGATCGAGATGATGAGCTTTGACGAGCAGGTAAGCCGCCGGTTCAACCAGGAGCGCCTGATTGCGCGGCTCACGGAACTGTTTAGTCTGCTGGCTCTGCTGCTGTCCTCAATCGGCCTCTACGGAGTTACCGCCTACAACATCGCGCGGCGAACCAGCGAGATCGGCATCCGCATGGTGCTGCGCGGCGCCTTCACCCAGATTGGGATCGGCCTCGTGATCGGGATACCTTTGGCGCTTTTCACCAGCCGGCTCATCGCGAGCAAACTCTACGGGGTAAGCGGCTTCAGCTCCCTGATCCTTGCGGAGGCGATTCTCGTCCTGGCTTTCTGCGCACTGGTCGCCGGACTGGTACCTGCACGTCGAGCTGCGGCGATCGAGCCCATGGAGGCCTTGCGGACGGAGTAGGTGGTCCCTGATCGCGAAAAAGGATGGTCTACCCCGCGGTGGTTCGGTCCCCACCCGAGCGCTTGCTCTGGTACATCAACTCGTCCGCTCGGCGGACCGCGGTCTGCGCGGAATCAGTATGGCTCAGCAGCGTGGCGCCTATGGACGCCGTGACCGATACCCGGAAGGTATCGTGTGCCACCGACGACTGCGCGATCAGGACCCGGCAGCGCTCGGCCAGATCGCCTAAAGCAATCGCACTCACGTCCGGCATCAACACCAGAAACTCCTCACCCCCCCAGCGGCCTACAAGGTCCGGGGTGCGCAGGCTCTGTACCAGAGTTTCCGCGACCGCCCTCAGCGTGGCATCGCCTACGTCGTGACCGTGGGTGTCATTGACTTGCTTGAAGCGGTCAAGGTCGAACAGCAGCAAGCCGTACTCCCGGCTAAACTGCTCATGATCCTGCAGGGCATGCGCTACTTTCAGCTCCAAATAGCGACGATTCGGCAGGTTGGTCAGGGAATCGCGAAAGGCCAGGTTCTCCAGTTCGTTGGCACGCTTTTCGGCTCGCTTCTTGGCCGTGGAGTCACTGAAAACCTCCACCGCTCCCACCACCGCACCCGCACTGTCCCGCATGGGTAGGACGCGCACATTGATCGGAACGCGATGCCCGCTCTTGTGCCGGAGGTAGATCTCAGCTTCTCTGGGTTGCCCGTCCGCCATGACCTTGCTGAGAGGACATTCGCTGCCGCAGAGCGGCTGGCCGGCCTCATCCACGTGCCCGAGGAAGTTGTTGAAGCAGTGCTTCCCGATAGCTTCGAGGGCGCCGTACCCAGCCAGCCTTTCGGCGCCTGCGTTCCAGTAGGTGATCTTGCGCTCCCGGTTTACGAAATAAACGCCGTCGTGCATGGTGTCGAGGAGCTTTTCGTAAAGCGAAGAAGAGAAGCGGATGCCCCACAGGTCTTCGCACGACTTGGGCATGCCAACTCCATAGAGGAATCCGTTGGCATGCGGACCCATCTGCGACACCACCCGGCCTACCGCCCGTTCATTGGTGCCAACCCGGCGCAAATAGATCTCCTGCTCGGGCCGCAGCAATCGCGGCAGGGCCACGCAGCATCCGTAGCGGCTGACCGCAGCCGTCTTGGTAGTCTCGCAAAAATGCTTGCCCACGGGATCGATTCCCGAGGCCTCCACCGCAAACGCAATCGACACGCGATCGCTGCGCCGGAGAGCAATGGCAGGTTGTGGCTGGATTCCCATAGCTCTAGTTCTCCATAACTCCAGAGTTAGTTTGCGATATTTTCGGAAAAAAACGCTATGATTCGGACCACGTCGTCCATTACGTCAGTAATGTCCCCGGACCCGCGAAAGCTGAAGGAGTAGCAGACGATCTGCAAGGTAATCCTCCTTGCTGTCATCTTGATCCTCCCCCGCTGTCATCCTGAAGCGAAGCGAAGGATCTATGCACTTTCTTTCAGTTCGGCGCCATCACGCTGCGAGGATTAGGGCGTGGAACAGTTTCTTGGCACTGTGTGATGGGAGAAGACTGCGTGGTGGAGATCGAATCTCACTGGCCGAACAGATTGCGCGCCGGCGAACGCGCTTGACGAATGGGTAGAGTCAAACGTTGTTCCAAGTGAATTCCCGGTGGTGGTGCAGTTTGAATCCTCTCACCTTACGATCGCAACGGAGGCTTGGAAACCTGCTTCGCTGAAAGCCATGCCGCTGCAATCAGACAGACTGTAATCACAATCGAGAAGACGATGGGAATAGTAAAAAAGTATTTCCAGCTCAAAACCGTGATGGCGGCAAAGCAAAGGGCGAACGCACACGCCGTGCCGCGCATGAGCGCCAAAGACCCTGGCGGAAGTCCGCCTAGCTGCCACGCCAATACCACCGCGAGTAGAAGAAACACGCCGACAAAGAGTCCGAACCCAACATAAAAATCCCAATAAGTCCGGCTAAACCCCATAATGTGAAAGTGAGTGGACCGCATGGAGGCAAGATCCACTCCCCACTTGGGATCAGACCAGGGAAAACCAGATGTGTGTCCGGCGTCAAAAAGCAGCAGAAGAACGGCAGCGATTCGGTAAAACGTAGATGCTCGCATTCTTGCCTCCAGAGATCACGGCTGCGGGCACCACTATCCTGCCGCGCAGGTTCAAACTGTACCATTACCGAATTGCCATGGGAACGGCTCATCGCGGTACGCCAGCGCGGGAACAGCGCCCAACCAATGGGTAAGTACGAGCGTAAACCATCTCGGGAGAGCGTTGTGGCGGGTGGCCCGGCCTTCACACCGCGCTTTATCCTTGATTCCATGCCTCAAATCAGATAACCTTATACCACAATACATTATCTACAGGATAATAGTCGATCTTTGCTTCGAAAATACCTCTAAGGAGGCCGCCGCTCAGGCGGGGTCGATCTTTGAAAACTACGGTCTGCTCCAAGAGGGACCGGGCCATTTTCATGGCCTAAGGTGACCCCTCGGGTCATGCGGGTTTGACAATCTGACCCGGGAGGGGCGTGGCCTCGACAACCGCTCCCATGCCGGATCCAACCGAGTTCCAAAATGGGATGCAAGTCACTGGCGCCTCAATCGTAACTCCCATGTGCTCTAGATTTTGCGTATAAGTCCTTAAAACTCAAAGATCTAGCACATATAGACAATCTGTAGGTCGTTTGTTTTCAAGATTTTGCAGCCAAAGTGGGGAGGGGGGGTACCCGATACTAAACAGTAAACTCCGTCCCAATGTGGGAATTGCGGCTGGGGCTGCCCGATAGTCATTTCATGCCCTGGCTTCCGGCCTCACACACCCGAAACCGGAACCGCTGAGAGCGAACTGGGTGCGTGCCATACAGCCGGAAACGCATTCGCAATCGCTCGATCGGAAGCTTTGGGGGCTTGTCTGACATTCATGTTATTCTGTCTGACATGGGCTCTGAGCGCATAACGATCCGAATCCCTGAGGAGCTGGGGGGGCGTCTTCGACATCGTTCCCGAATCAAGGGGCAGACGGAGTCGGACCTCGTGCGCGAGGCGCTGGAGACTTACCTTGCCCGATCCAACGGCGTGCGGTCCGCTTTTGAACTGGCAGAGGAAGCGGGACTGATCGGTTCCGTACGACGCGGCCGCGGATCTCCGCCCAAAGACCTGAGCACCAATCCGCGCCACTTTAAAGGCTTTGGCAAAGGCAAATGAGACGGGTTCTGGTCGACACCGGGCCTTTGGTTGCCATTCTCTCCAGCGTAGACCAACATCACGCGACTTGCGTGGAAACGCTGCGCCATCTGCCGGGCCCCCTGCTTTGTTGCTGGCCTGTGATTACGGAAGCCGCGTGGCTGCTGCGCGCATATCCGAGAGCGGTCCAGCACATTCTACGAAGCACGGAGAGCGGTTTCCTGGAACTGCTGTCACTGGCGGGTACGGAGGCCAAGGGGATCGCCGAGGTGATGAAAACTTATCAGGACATCCAGCCGCAGCTCGCCGACGCGGCGCTGGTTTACCTAGCTGACCGGGAAGGCATCGACACGATCTTCACCCTCGACCGGCGGGACTTTTCCGTCTATCGTTCCACCCGTAAACGACCTTTTCGTATCGTACCCAGATAGTGGATAGGTAAGGTTGTCCGTAACGTCTGCGTTGTGTCCGAGCGAAAGCTGCGGACCAGAGCTGTCCGCGCCACACGTCCTAGTTCGGACTCACGCTGTCGGCTACTTGGCCATTCAGCCGGTCTAAAGCAGTCTGAGCGAGGGCAAAGGTCTTGGCCAGGGAAAGGGACGCGCGGTATTCCTGGGCTGCCGACGGCTTGTCGCCCTGCTGCTCGAGCGCCGTCCCCAACAGATAATGGGCTTTGAATGCGGGCGCGGCTTCGACGGTGGGATGCGACGATAGATATCGACGGAGCAATTGGGTGGCTTGGGGAAGATCGCGCTTGGAGCGAAGCAGTATTTCGGCGCTCTCCATGAGCACCTCTGGTTGATTCATGGGAGCTGAACTGGCATGCCGGATGGCATCCTCCATCGGATCCAGGCGCGCGGTGTGCCGATAGAAAAAGGCCAAGTTCAACCAGGCGAGGGCGGCGCCGTGGCTGGCTTCGATGGCAGCACGATATTCGTTTTCGGCGGAGACCAAGTCCTTCTTCTTTTCGGCAAGACGTCCTTTGACCCAGCCGGCTTTGACCGGGTCCATGGCGGCGAGTTTCTGGGCCTGAGCTTCGGCCTTGTCGCGTCCGCCGCCGACGATTCCGGGCGCCTCCAGATAGAACTCCGCCAGATCGGTGCGCGCTTCCGCGCTGTTTGGATTCAGACGCACCGCGGTTTCAAATTCACCGCGAACTTTCTTGGCCATGCCCGCTGCGCTAAAGAAGCCAACATGGTCCGCTTTTTCCCCGTAGATGCGCCCCAGCCAGAGATGATATTCAGCGTTCTCTGGATCCAGGGACACAGCCTTCTGGCACGCCGAAATACCCTTATCCCAATCAGCAAGCGTGAAGTAGGCGCGGCAGAGCAGATTGTGGGATTCGGCGTCCTTGGGATTGCTACTGATTCGGCGCTGCAGCGACGCGATGGCATCGTCCACGCGGCCTTCGGCAAGTAGCTTGCTATCCACCGAGTCAGCAGCGGACAGGGAAGGAAGAAGTGCAAGCAGAAGTATGATCGAGAGTTTCTTTACTGAAAACATCTTTTAGTGAAGCACCTTTACTGCTAAACCGTTGCGCAGCGGCTTGGAATTAGTGGGACCGAGCGCGACCAAGGCGTTCTCCGGCAGGCCCCCGGTAACTTCCACTTGAGTGAGATTCGAGATGGAAGTCTGTACGTAGCGACGTTGCAATTCGTTGTTGACGATCTGGTAGACGTAGGTTTTGCTGTCTTCCGGATGAACTGCTTCGCGCGGCACGGTGAGGACGTCGCGATGCTCCGCCGTAATAATTGTGACTCCAACATTGACGTTAGGGAGCAGCTTGAAATCTCGGTTGTCCACGACGCAGGTTGTCTCTCCAACGTTGCGAGTGCCATGAAGTTTTATGACGGCCGGGATCACGCTAACTGTGCCTTGCCAGGTTCTGTCCGGCATCGCGTCCCAGGTGACGTCGATTCTGTCTCCCGGCGCGAGGCGTCCGACGTCGGGTTCGTCCACAAAGGCCCGCACTCGGACTTTCGAGAGATCCGCCTCCTGCAATACCAGGTCGCCGGGGTTAAGGTAAGCGCCCGGCAGGACCGGCAGCGAATAGACGACCCCATCAAACGGCGCACGGATGTTCAACTGATTGAGCAAATCTTCAGCCGCCGCGTAAGCGGCTTGGGCCTCTGACTTCTGGGCTTCGACTCGTGCAATTTCCGGTTGAGAATAACGGTTCTTCTGCTTCTGGAGAAGAAGATTGAGATCCGCATTGGCGCGTTTGAGTTGATCCTCCGCGTTTTTTATCTCGCCCGGGGAAGCCGCGCCTTGCTGCCGCAGACGCCGTAACGCGTCGAGGTTGCGCTGCGCCGTGTCGCTTTCAGTACGGGCTTTTACGATTTGCGATTCGAGGGTCAGGACTTCCTCGCGGTTTCCGCCTTTCTCCACCGCACTGAAATCTGCCTCAGCGGCAAGAACTTGGGCCTTGGCTTGAGCGGCTTGGCTGCGGGCTTTAGCGTCGTCCAATTGCACCAGGAGTTGACCCTTTTTGACGTGATCGCCCTCCCGCACAAGTAGTTTTCTTACCGTGGTGCCGATGGGAGCATGGGCCTCGAAGTTCTGCAGCGGCTCGACTTTTCCGTTGGTGGAGACAACGCTGCGAATCGTGCCGCGCTGCGCGGCCACAGCGCGCACGGGCACGGCCGGGTCCCGCGACAAGGACGCGAACAAAACCACCGCCGCGGCGATCGCAAACGTCGCAACGATCCAGCGGTGGCGGGACACAAAACTGGCGTTATTCTTCGCCATTATCCGTCGTTAATGACATGCGAGATGCTGACCGCATAAATGTACCACCTGCTGACTCTGGAAACTGGAGAAGGAACCTAGTCGATTAGATGCGCGAGTTGAGCTGATGAACCGCAAATCCTTGGAGAATTTGGTGGTTTGGTCCGATTGCTGGGTACAATGTGGCCATGCCCAAACCGCCTCGCTACACGCCGGAACATGCCCAGGCAGGACTGGATGCCTCGTTCCCAGAGATCGAGACTTGGCCGAATCAGTTTCCGGGATACGAGATCGTGGTGGATGATCCGGAGTTTACGTCAGTCTGCCCGAAAACCGGATTGCCTGACTTTGGCGTGCTTACGATCCGCTACATGCCGGACAAATGCTGCCTGGAATTGAAGTCGCTGAAGGAGTATTTGCAGGCTTACCGGAATCTGGGAATTTTTCAGGAGAACATTGTGAATCGGGTGCTGGACGATGTGGTGCGGTGGGCGCGTCCGGTGTGGGCCGAGGTGAAAGGAGACTTTCGTCCGCGCGGCGGGATCTCTACCGTGATTGTGGCTCGGTGGCCTCGGCCGAAGGGGAAAGCTGGGAAGTGAGATGAGATAGCGACGAGCAAGTCAGGAGACTATCGCGGAGTTCGCTGAGAAAAGCCGCAGAGATCTGCGAGAAAAGCATCGTCAATTTGTCATCGGGCTAGGGTGCTGCCCCGGCGGCTTTCAGCGGTTCGATCTGCTCTAATTCTTGCGCTAGCTCAGCCTTTACGCGACCGATGTCGTAGGCATCCTGCAGGTTTAGCCAAAACTGCTCGGTGGTTCCGAAGAACCGGGACAGCCGAAGCGCGGTGTCCGCCGTGATGCCGCGCCGTTCCAAAACGATGTCATTGATGCGGGGTGGCGGGACACGAAGCCGCTTTGCCAAGGCGTACGCAGATATCGACATGGGCTTCAAGAACTCCTCCCGCAAAATCTCACCGGGATGAATTCTCCAATTTGGCGTACCCTTTCTCACCACACTCATTACTTTTCCCATAAGGTCGATCCTCATCGCTCGTGTTTGTCAAACGTGAATAGCTTGGTCAGCAGTTCACGTTTCGACAAGAGCGCACCGAAACTGTATGCTACTCCGGCGTAAAGCGGACCGGTGACGAGCATCTGCGTCGCGACGCGGACGGGGTCGCTGGCGTTTGGATTAGGCCATGTCGGCATGACTTTCTCTATATCAAAGAAGTACTTTGTTGCTGTCATCGACGTGCCGAAGAGCACAGATGATGGAGCGTGGTATTGCAGCATTCTATACAACAGAACCAGCGCGGGGACGCACCATGCCCATGTAATCGCAGAGTCAAAACGAGTGTCCCAGATGGGTCTACCGACCAACGCAGGAGCAAACCGCGACACGTTGACGTAGCCGGCAGCTAGGGCAGGGATAATAATCACAAGTTCAAAATGCTGCAAGTACCAATCCAAGGGCGGCACACTACTTGAAATCTGTAGAACAGGGGCGATCCAAGCAAACCATCGACCTACCAAGAATCCGGATACATGCAGAGCGCAAGTGTAGACGATCGCGGTGTGCAGCGCGAAGGCCGGGATAAATCCGAACCATGGTAGGCCTGCTTCCGGGGCAGCTATGGAGGGTGTTTCCATGTGAAGCGGAAGTTATCACTGGCCTGTCCTGAAGACAAGTGATTCCTGTTCAGAAAACTCCTTTCGGAAGAAGTATTCACAATGGCGTCAAGGCACCGTGATATATTCCTTCGCCAAGTGCCCCAGACGAAACTCTATCCCTGGACTGCGCTCGTCCTGCTTACGGCGCTGAACCTTCTCAACTACATTGACCGCTCGGTGCTGTTTGCGGTGCAGCCGCTGGTGCAGAGTGAATTCCATCTCACCAATACGCAGGTTGGATATCTTACCAGCGCTTTTCTCGGTTTTTACATGCTCGCGGCGCCGTTTACCGGGCCGCTTGCGGACCGCTATTCACGCAAGATGATCATCATTTTGGGAGCCATCTTCTGGAGCGGGCTTACGCTGCTCACCGCGGTCACACACACTTATTGGGAGTTGCTGGTTCGCCATACTTTGGTTGGAGTGGGAGAAGCGACTTTCGTTACTATCGCGCCAACCTTCGTTGCCGATCTTTTTCCGGAGAACAAACGCGGTCGCATCTTCGGGGTGTTTTATCTGGCGATCCCGGTGGGCACAGCTGCGGGTTATCTGCTGGGCGGCAAACTCGGTCCGCATTTCGGATGGCGATTTCCGTTCTATATCGCGGCCTTTCCCGGCTTCCTGCTGGCTCTTGCTCTGTTGTTCATTCCGGAGCCGCCGCGTGGCCAGTTCGACTCGTTGAAAGAGACTCCGGACCGTGGAACCATTCGAGGGTTAGCGCGCAATCCTGCATTCTGGATGGTCACCCTGGGTATGTCCGCGGCGACGTTTTCGCTTGGGGGAGTGCAAGTGTGGATGCCGACATTCCTTTCGCGTGTGCGCGGGTACAGTCTGGAATCAGCAAATCTGATGTTTGGGAAGATCGTCGTGGTCGATGGCATTCTTGCGTCTTTAGCTGGAGGCTGGTTGGGCGACCGCTTGCTGCCCCGAATGAAGAGTTCGTATTATTTTGTGTCGGCGATCAGCATGGGCCTGGGTGTGCCAGTCATGATCGTGGGTTTGTTCAGCAAGGGACGATTGATGCTGCCCGCCATCGCGGTGGCGGCATTTCTTCTGTTGTTGAACACTTCGCCGCTGAACACAGCGCTGGTTAACTCGGTCGGGGCGCACATCCGTGCCACCGCGATTGCGGTGAATATTTTCATCTTCCATCTCTTGGGCGACGTTCCTTCGCCAACGCTGATGGGGTACGTCGCCGACCGCCGCTCACTTCAGGCCGCATTCATTCTCCCGGTTATCGCGATGGCGGTTTCTTCTGCCATACTGTTTTACGGCATGCGATTCGCTCCTCCAGTGAGGGTCGACAACCAGCCTGAGTCCGTGGGCGGCCGGTTGGGATGATCTATTTTCATTGGGCAATCTTTCATTGGATTGCAGGCAGCATTCTCGGGCTGGTTTGGCTTTCACGCCTGCTGGACGCGGCATTGGGCATGCCGAAGGTAGCCGACATCTCGCGGCCCGAATGGGACCGGAAACCAGCCACTCCTGACGGGAATCCCCGCGTCAGCATCGTTGTGCCGGCCCGCAATGAAGAAGAACACATCGGGCCAGCCCTCGCCGGGTTACTGAAGCTCGATTACGATAACTACGAAGTAATCGCGGTGGACGATCGCTCCACCGACCGCACCGGCGAGGTCATGGATCGAATTGCGGCTACTCCCGAAGCCAGCGGTCGTCTGAAAGTTATTCACGTTGCTGAATTGCCTCCTGGCTGGTTGGGGAAGGTGCATGCGATGTGGAGCGCGGCCAATCAGGCGACTGGCGACTGGCTGCTGTTTACCGATGCCGACGTGCTTTTCCGGCCTGATGTGCTGCGGCGAGCCTTGGCCTATGCGGAGGCCGAGTCCGCGGACCACTTAGTTTTGTTTCCCCGCATGATCATGAGGAGCCCAGGAGAAAGGATGATGATCGCTTTCTTCCAGACGCTCTTTGTCTTCGGGCATCGGCCTTGGAAAGTAGCAGACCCTAAGACGAAAGATCATATGGGAGTAGGTGCGTTCAATCTGATCCGGCGCCGCGTGTACGACGCCATCGGCGGCTATCAGGCGTTGCGCTTCGAGGTGCTCGATGATATGAAGCTGGGGAAAATCGTGAAGAACGCCAGTTACGCTCAGCGCAACGTCTACGGGGCAGACCTGATTTCTTTGCGATGGGCCCACGGCGCAATGGGTATGGTCAACAACCTCACCAAGAATTTCTTTGCCATAATGTCGTTCCAGTGGTGGCGTGCGCTGATTTCTGCGTTTGCGCTGGCGTTCCTGAACCTGATGCCGTTCTTAGGAATCTGGCTTGCCCACGGGTGGGAACGCTTGCCTTACGCCGTGGCAATCGCGTCCATATTCGCGATTTACGTGGGAATGTCCTGGGAGTCCGACATTCCGGCATACTATTTCGTTTTGCATCCCGTTGGCGCGGCGCTGTTCGTTTACATCATGCTGCGTTCGATGGTATTGACTCTCGCACGAGGCGGGGTGGTGTGGCGCGGTACTTTCTATTCATTGGACGAGTTGAGACGCGGAATGGTGTAAGGGTCATGCAGCTTTGGAAGGCAAGCTGCGGCCTTACCAGCCAAAGCCCACTGGGAAATGGCGAGACCGGACGCTACGAAGCTGCCGGCCGATCCAAGGAAATACTCGAACCCTTTTTCTCGGCGTTCTCGTCTTCCGCCTGCAGAGAACCCAGGCCGAGACAGCGTGCACACTTTGAGCCATCCTGGAAAACGTACTCTTCGTTGCATTGCGAGCATCGGGTGTAACCAAAGTTATCCATGGCCAACTCCTGGTTTCCGAATCGGGTCCAAAATCGAAGCAACTTCAAGGTAAGGTTACGTGCCGGGAATCTTGTCCGCCACGATGCACGTCACACAGCCTTGTGAGCGCGGTCACAGAGCGGAGCTGCCTAAAATCGCGGAGGCGCAGAGAAAATCCGTCAGAGCCGGCGAAGAAAACCGGAGGAACGAGATTATTGCGGTGGGGCGGGACTCTCGATTGAATCTGCGTCGATCGGTATCTCTGCTGGCAACTTTGGAACCTGCCGCTTTTTTGAGGTTTTGTATGCAGCCTTGGGGAGACTGAACGTCCCCGCGCTATAGTGGCCCTTGTTCTCGACATCATAATTCTTGGGCAGGGGTGGAATCCGTAGCCCCTCTCCGCCGAGTTGCCGCAGTTGCTGGAGGACGATCTCTGCCCGTCCGTCGTATTCCTTCACCGGGCCGTGGACCTCGATCACTTGATTCTGGAGCTGACTGACGTTTCCAATGCGTTTCAGATCGTGAGGAAAAACCACGACAGTGAACGGACACACCATGGAATCCTGGCAGAAATCAAAGAGCGTGACACCCCTGCTGGCGTGCTTAACGCGGAGGACCTTACCGGTGACGCATTGGTCTTCACCTATGTGCTGGCGAGCCTCGGTAATGGGAATACAGTCGCTAGCGGCTGAGAACGCGGGGAAGAGCAATGTCAGCAGTAGCGGCAGGAGTCCGCGGAAGGACGGCGTGCGGAATGTGCGGCGAAGTTGGGTCCGAGAAATGGGCACAGAAACCTGAGTGAACGAAAGCGCCTGCTACAGAATCATTGTAGGGCGCGCACGGCGACTCAGGAGGGAAATAGGCTGGAATAAAGACTGAGTTGTCCCGAAACAGAAAAAGACGGGCAAAGGGCTGGTCTCGCTGGGGCCAGCCCTCGTCGCCCAAAGAATAAGGACGATGTCTTTAGCTGAACGCCTTCACCGCTCCGGCCTCGTCATCTCTCACGTCGAAGACGGTGTAGAGCTTGGTGATCTGCAACAGGTCGTGTACTTTCTTGGTCAGGTTCAGCAGTTTGAGTTCTCCGCCCTGGTTGCGAACGGTGGTAAAGGCGCTAACCAACTCGCCAATCCCTGAGCTGTCTATGTATGTCACGTCGCCGAGGTTGAGCAGAATCTTCTTCTGGCCCTTGGCAAGGAGCTCGCGCACCGTGTCACGCAGGATCACGCTGCCTTCACCCAGGGTGATACGGCCGCTGCAATCCACGATGGCAACGCCATCCACCTGACGAGTACTGGTCTTCATAGTCACTGAGAAGCCTCCTTAACGTCCCCGGATGGTCCGTGGACGTGCTTTACGAGTTTAATTTCGGTGCCCGTCAGGGAGGGGCGGAAGTGCACCTCGTCCATGAACGAGCGAATGAGAAAAATTCCCCGTCCCGAGGTCTTCAAAAGGTTCTCCGGAGCCAAGGGATCGGGAATCTTGTCCAGGTCTAAGCCTTTGCCCTGATCACGAATGGTGATCACCAAGTCACGGCTGGTGCGCTCGAAGTCGAGTTTAACCTTCTTATCTGGATCATAAGCATTGCCATGAAGCACGGCGTTCACCGCGGCTTCGCGCACTGCCATGGAGATCTGCATGACCTCATCTTCGTCGAATCCCGTTTCAGCCGCGATTCGGCCGGCTGTTTGTTCGGCGCTATCGACAGTTTCCAGCGTCGAATCGAGGGTATAAGAGAACCGGAGTTCGGCCATGGCAAAGTGCTTGTGAACCAGCCCGCAGACCAGAAACCTCCGCCAACCCGGGTTGGCCGTGCCGCGCCTTCGGTCGGCGCGCACTAAAAGCCTCCGATCAGCGGATTGGGTAGTTTGCCCTGCCCCTGTGGAAATGTCAACGCGCGGATTATACACGCGCGATTATACGCTCGCACTTCGGGCTCCTGTGGTACGCCCACATTCCATTAGACACCAGGGGACAAAAGACCGGTAAAAGGCTTCTGGCTTCCTGTGCCGCAGTTGGGTATTCTCTCAGAGCGATGTCCACGTTGGCGCTTACCGAATTGTTGGGCCAGCCGGTATTTGAGCCGGCTGGAGGGCAATGCGGGCGTGTGCGCGAACTGGCGGTTGCGCCCCAGGAGGATCGGGCGCGGATCGCCGTGCTCATCGTCCGCACCAAGTCGGGTGACCGCGTGATGCCCTTCAGTGCGGTGAACTCGATCAATGGCGGTCTACGCATTGATAGTGCGGCTTCGAGTTGGCCGATTGCGAATGGGTCGGAAGGTCTATTTCTGCTGGCGCGTGATTTGCTCGATCAGCAGATCATCGACGTCCACGGACGCAAAGTGGTTCGCGTCAACGATGTGGAACTGTACCAAGACGTAAGTAACCGGCCCGTGCTCAGAGTGGGTTCGGTGGACGTAGGCGCACGGGGCGCGGTCCGCCGCCTGCTGAAGGGCGTGGTTCCGATCGCTGCCTTGCGGGCTCTGCTGCGTCGGATTCCGGAGCGCCCAATTCCCTGGGACTTTGTCGATCTGATCGAAACGGATCCCGCTCGCCGGGTCAAGCTGAAAATATCCCACGAACGCCTGGCCCGCCTGCACCCAGCTGACATTGCCGACATCGTAGAAGATCTGGCTCCCGATGAACGCGAAGCCGTGTTTGAGACGCTGGACGACGAAGTTGCCGCCGAGGCCTTGGAAGAGGTTGAACCCAAGGTGCAGAAGGCGATTGTAGAGTCGCTCGATTCCGACCGCGCGGCCGACATCGTGGAGGAGATGGATCCGGACGCAGCCGCCGACCTGCTGGCCGACCTGCCCGAGGAGACTTCTGCCGACATCTTGCAGGAAATGGCTCCCGAAGAGCGCCAGGAGATGGTCGAACTTCTCGAGCACAAAGAGAATACCGCCGCCGGCCGCATGAATACGGATTACCTTGCTTTAGCCGTGGGCGCGACTGCTCACGACGCGGTCGAAACCTTGCGCCAGTTTGAAGGCGGCGTCGAGACGGTGAGTACGATTTATCTGATCGATTCCCATGGCACTCTGGCAGGCGCCGTGCCCCTGGCTAAACTTGTGCTGGCTTCGCCCGAAACGCCGTTGCTCTCGCTCACGAAGGAGCCGTTGATCTCCTGCCACGAGGAAGCGAAAGAGCATGAGTTCACGGAACTGTTCGACAAATACAATCTGCTTACACTGCCGGTGATCGACGATCACAGCAAGTTGACCGGCGTCATCACCTCGGACGACGTGATCAGCCTGCTGCGGGCGAAGCTGTAGATATCCCGGGCGACGCGATTGATCCCCGCCAGGCTGCCGCACCGCACTCATCCCGAAGTCCTCGTTTTACCAGCGGGGCGAGAAATTCCTCGATGCCTAGGACGCCCCTGCCGCCGCCGCACGGCGTCCCCGTTTGCCATTGCCTTTCTTCTCTACCAAACGGACCTCGAGGCGCGCTCCGAGCGCCCGACACAATCGAATGAGCGTATCCAGCTGTACATTCGCAGGCCTTCTCTCGATGTTGGATACACCGGGATCACGTACCAGACGTCAATGGGAACGAGGTAGGCCACCAAGATGTCGATGTCCGCAGATGGAAAAGATCAAGAAGAAAGCGCGCTGCGAAACTGAAGACTTGGGCTGAGATTATTTCCAGGGGGTGCACGGCCGGAGGGCATGTAAAATGTTGGGAGGAGCTATGCATGACTGCAGACAAGGAGCACGCCCACGAACTGATCGAGCGATTGGCCCCGGGCCAGGTGCCGGCGGCGATCGGCATGCTCGAAAGCCTGCTTGATCCCGTTTCTCGAGCGATTGCGAATGCCCCCATTGACGACGAACCGGTCACGAAAGAGGAAGAAAAAGCTCTCGCGGAATCGCGCGAATGGTTGAAACATAACAAGGGCATTCCGCACGAGCAGGTCCTGGCTGAACTCGGGGTCACCCAGGAAGAAATCGACCACTTTCAGGAACCGAAGTGAAGCGGATCGTTTGGACCGGCCCAGCCAAGGCCGATGTCCGCGGTCTGAGCAAGCCCTCCGCTATCACATTCTCTCGGCGCTGCATCGCTTTGCGGAATCCGGGGCGACATGAAAGCTCTCCAAGGCAGGGAAGAACTTCGGCTGCGTATTGGTGACTACCGCCTCTTCTTCGTCTGCCCCGACAGCGACACTATCGAGATTCGCCGCGTCCGTCATCGCAGTGAGGCCTACCGATGAGGTAGGGTGGCACACTGGAGTCGAGGATTAGTCCCATGCCGCTGGGTCGAGCGGCTCGCGGTGAAGTAAATGTCCGACATTTCTAAGCCAATTGCGTGCTCTGGACATGCAAGCCAGCAGCTACGGTTTCGCGGCACCACTGAAGCTGAGGTGGCTGACGCAATCCGGTCCGCACCTTGGCACCCCGCGGAGAACGGTCGGCTAGAGTGCCGTAAAGATTTCCCCTTCGATGCCGTATGGAACGGCAGGCACTACGCGACTAAGCAGGTCCGGCCGATCTTCGTGGAAGAGCCGAATGAGATCGTAGTTGTGACCGTTTACGTATACTATTTCTAGGGGTGCACGCATGAGGATCACCTACGACCAGAATGTGGATGCGCTTTATATCCGCTTCAAAGAGACTACGGTTACGACCAAGCATCTGGGCGAAGGCATTGCTGCCGACTATGATGCCCAGGGACGTCTGGCCGGCATCGAGATTCTCGACGCCGTGAAACGCCTGGGCGATCCGAGTGTGTTCAAGCAGGTTACGCTCGAAGACGTTGCGATTGCTCATTAAGCCGCGAAGCAAGGCTGACCACTCGAACTTGAGCGGGCCACTTGGCGAGGCTACCCGATTTCGCTAATTGAACAATCAAGAGTGAACCGCTTTATCGAGAGGCTAGGGAACAATTTTATCGCCGCCTTTGCGCGCCCGGTTGTGTTCTTACAGATGATGATTCCGCGCACTGTTAAGCCGTTGGGAAGAGTATCCCTCACCCAACTCATGTAGCCCAGGATTTGACCAATCGCGTCGTCCAATGCCCAATCGGCTTTAAGCTCAATAACGACCCAATTGCCTTGGGCGTCCTTGCAGAGGAGATCCATCCTGCCCACGTCGCATATGTATTCTTCAAGCTGGTAGTCTGGGTCTGGAGCCAATCCCTTCTCGATTCTGTCCAGGTTTCTGGAAAGAATCTTCTGAAGGTCCCGCTCCCTGAGCTCCAACTCCGCGGCTGGCGGGGGCGGAGGGGGAACCTCGACCTCGGTGTTTGGCTGCGTCTCACTAGTGGCGGCGAGGCTTCCGGCCGCCGGAGTTACAGCTGGCGTCACCTCGATCCAGTTCGAGCGATTCGATAAGACAGAGCAGAGCTTTTGAAATCTTTCGTCCGGCAGGCGCTCTATGGTGTGTTTTGAAAGCGGGCCGGGCGGCCTCTGGTCCTGTGGAACGAGCGCGCACTTGCCGTCAGGAGGCATGTCAATCCGCTCCCACGTCACTAAGATACGCCTTCCCAGTTCTGATTCTAGATCGCTCCCGAGGTAGTTTCCTTTTTCGACCGTTTGGTTCCACTGGTCATCCCCGGCTCTCACTTCCATGACAGTCCCGACCGGACCGATGCGCCACTTCAGCAGGAACGGTATTACCTTGTCGCCGGGCCGAATTTCCTTGAGCCGATTCCGGGCATATGTCCAGCCTGAATCCTCACTAGGACCGTCGAGGGTCCAGTTCGGCGCAGGCCAGCCAGCAGCCACAGAATTTTCTCGGTACCAACGTGCCCAAAGACCACCACCCCGGACATAGGGCTCCGGACAGATGACGATCCAAAGAAGGCGTGGTCCTCCGCAAGCGACGAGTTTTCCATAACGGTTCTCTCGCGATTGAGGCTACTTGAGCGAGACCAGCTTCTCCACCAGTGCCGAGTAGTCTTTCTTTTCCAGGCCGTGGACTTGTTTGTTGTACTCGTCGACCTTGCTGGAATAGTTCATGGAGCAGAATTTGGGACCGCACATGGAGCAGAAGGCGGCTTCTTTGTAGTAGTCGTCGGGCAGGGTTTCGTCGTGCATGGAGCGGGCGGTTTCGGGATCGAGGGACAGGGCGAATTGCTTCTCCCAGTCGAATTTGTAGCGGGCATAGCTGAGGGCGTCGTCGCGGTCCTGAGCGCCGGGACGATGGCGGGCTAGATCCGCGGCGTGGGCGGCGATTTTGTAGGCGATGATGCCGTCCTTTACGTCCTTTTCGTTGGGCAGCCCTAGATGCTCTTTGGGGGTGACGTAGCAAAGCATCGCGGCGCCGTGCCAGCCGATCATGGCCGCGCCAATGGCCGAGGTGATGTGGTCGTATCCTGGTGCGATATCGGTTACCAACGGCCCCAGGGTGTAGAACGGAGCCTCGTAGCACAACTCTTTTTCTTTATCGACCTGCTCTTTGATCTTGTCGAGGGGGACGTGGCCGGGGCCTTCGATCATCACCTGCACATCGTATTCCCAGGCTTTCTTGGTCAGTTCGCCCAGGGTCTTCAGTTCGGCGAATTGGGCTTCGTCGCTGGCGTCTGCTATGCATCCCGGTCGGAGGCCATCTCCCAGTGAGAACGAAACGTCATGCTTGGCGAAAATCTTGCACATGTCGTCGAAGCGGTCGTAGAGAAAATTCTGTTTGTGATGGTGGGCCATCCACTGGGCGAGAATTGCGCCGCCGCGGCTCACGATCCCGGTGATGCGTTTGGAAACCATGGGCAGATACTGGATCAGCACGCCGGCGTGAATGGTCATGTAGTCCACGCCCTGCTCGGCTTGCTCTTCGATTACCTCGAGCATGACCTCGGCATTCAAGTCTTCGACGCGCTTCACCCGGGAGATTGCTTCGTAAATCGGCACGGTTCCGATGGGCACTGGCGAGTGGCGCAGAATGGCTTCGCGAATCTCATGAATGTTTCCGCCGGTCGAAAGATCCATGACCGTGTCGGCGCCGAAGTGGACGGAGGTGTGCAGCTTCTTGAGTTCCTCATCAATGTTGGAAGTGACCGCGGAATTGCCGATGTTGGAGTTGATCTTGCACAGCGACTCTACGCCGATGCACATCGGCTCCAATTCCGGATGATGGATGTTAGCGGGAACAATCATGCGGCCGCGCGCCACTTCGTCGCGAACCAGTTCGGGAGAAAGCTTTTCCCGGTCCGCCACATAGATCATTTCTTCGGTGATCAAACCTTTGCGGGCATAGTGCATCTGGGAGACATTGCCGTCGCTGTTCTCAGCCTTGCGGCGCGCGATCCACTCGGCTCGCGGCCGTGGAACGCTGTGCCCGTTGCCATCGTGAGCATGATCGCCGTTGCCGGAATTACCGTTTACTGGAGCCATGATTGATCACCTTTACGGGATTTTCAAAAGCCGATTATACGCCACGAAATGAGATTGAACTCCGTGAACTTCCCAGCAGAGTTCAGAATTGAGTGAGAAGCGCTCTGTGCGCCAGGACCGTCGGTGCGGCGATGCCGTCCATCTGCTGTAAGCAAAGCAGGTCGAACAGGTCCAAGGCCGCGTTTTTTTGCGGGGTTTAAGCTTGACAGTGAACGTTTTCGGGGGCATAGTTCCTGCACTGATTCGGTCCGTCTCCGGCGCACGCTTCGCTAGTTCGTTTCGGCACGACAAGAATCGCAACCAGGAGAATCCTGATGAAATTCGCTGCCAAAGTCATGGTGCTGTTGCTGGCTACGATGGGTGCAGGTCTCGCGTCCGCGCAAATTTCAAGCTTCGTTCATGTGGTGGTGGTGGTTCAGGAGAACCGCACACCGGACAACCTTTTCCAGGGGCTGTGCATTCCGCCTTATGGCAGCAGCAGCGCCTGCGGAACGGGTGCGAACCAGTACGACATCCAAAATTCCGGAATAGACAACAAGGGGAACACCATTGCGTTAAGCCAGGTTCCTTTAGGGAACGGCTTCGATCCCGGTCACGGTCACTCCGGGTTCGAACTGCTCTGCCACGCGTCTAAAAACTCGTATCAATGCAACATGGACGGTCTGAGCAGCGCCAACTGCCCGCTTAATTGCTCGTTCGAATATGTCCAGCCCACGGACGTACACCCGTATATAACGATGGCGCAGCAGTATGGGTGGGCGAACTCCATGTTCCAGACTAACCAGGGACCGAGCGCTCCCGCCCATCAGTTTCTATTCGGGGGCACTTCTGCGCCCAGTGCAACAGACGACGCCAACGCTACATTCGTTGCCGAGAACCCGAGCGGCATGGGCTGCGTGGCGCCTCTCAATTCCGTCTACAAACTGATTTCGCCTCAAACTGCGCCCAAGGAATTCAATTTGATCAACAATCCTCTGGGCACCGTGTGTTTCTCACGTCCCACCATGGCTTCGCTGCTCGAAAACGCGGGCCTGGATTGGAAATACTACACCGCTGGTGCCAACAACATTTGGACGGCGCCAAATTGGATCAGAGCCATCTGCGACCCCGACCAAAACTACACGAAGTGCCAGGGCACGGAGTGGACGAAACACGTTGACCTCAACCCGCAGCATTTGTTGACGGTGGATCTCCCCGCTTGTCAACTCCGGCCGGTGAGCTGGGTGATTCCCACGGGGCAGAATTCGGATCATCCGTCGTCGGATGGCACGCATACCGGGGGCCCGTCCTGGGTTTCCGGGATTGTGAATGCCATTGGGCAGAGTGCGTGCACCGACACGGTGAACGGCAAGTCGGTGCCCTATTGGCAGGATACCGCGATCATAATCACCTGGGATGATTGGGGAGGCTTCTACGATCACCGCAAGCCGACCTTTTTGTCCGCGCCCAACCAAGGTCAAGGTGACTATCAGTTAGGGTTCCGCGTTCCGCTTCTGGTTGTCTCTGCCTATACCAATCCGATGATCGACAACACCAACCAGTACGATTTCGGGAGCATTCTGCGGTTCATCGAGCACAATTTCGGCATTACTGAGGGTGCGCTCGGCTTTGCCGATCAACGTTCGCAAACCGATCTCACACCGTTTTTCAAACTCAGTCAAACGCCCCGCCAGTTCCACCACATTCAAGCTCCGCTTAGTTTGGAGTTCCTGATGAATGACCGCCGGCCAATGGATCCTCCGGACAACGATTAAGCGCGGGCCGCTCTTGGCCGCTTTCTTATTTACGATTATTTTGCTGTCGATAGTGGGCTTCAGCCAAAGGAGCCCACTACCGCGACTTCTTCTTTCCTCGCTGCTTTGGCAAGGGCTGGGATGGCTCGTCCAGCGGAGGGCAGCATATCCTTTTCTCCGCTTGTTCGTCCAAACCCTGGGGCTTACAATCTCCCTTCTACCTCAGAGTGAGGTTCTATGCGCGTACACCGTCTCTTGCCCGCATTCCTGCTGCTGGGAACCGTTCTAGCTTGTGCCCAGACTGATTCCGCCACGAAGCCGGGACCGGGTTTCAGCATCGACAACATTGACAAGACGCTTGATCCTTGCCTTGACTTCTATCAGTATGCCTGCGGCAACTGGCTCAAGACCGCGGAAATTCCGGCGGATCAGACCTCCTGGCTCAGCTTTGTCGACCTGCGGGAACGCAACACGACCATCTTGCGTGACATTCTTGAAAGGGCGTCGGCTGACAATCCCGGCCGCAGCGCGGTCGATCAAAAGGTCGGAGACTATTACGCCTCTTGCATGGACGAAAAGGCAGTCGATGCGAAGGGCTTGGAGCCAATCAAGCCGGAACTCGACCGGATCGTCGCCGCTAAAGATAAAACCGCGCTGATTGACGCAATCGCTCGCGTCCACCTGATCGGGCCCAGCGCGCTGTTTAATGCGTATTCCTCGCCGGACCTGCACAATGCCGATCAGGTGATCGCCTTCATTGACCAGGGTGGGCTTACGCTGCCCGATCGCGATTACTACATCAAGAATGATCTCAAGATGGCAGAAATGAGGGGGCATCTAGTCGAGTACGCCACTCAGGTGTTTACGCTGACAGGGCAATCTACGCAGCAGGCTGGAGACTCCGCGCAGACGGTGCTGCGCATTGAGACCGCGCTGGCCAAAGCCTCCATGGATCGGACCGCGCGGCGCGATCCCAAGAACCGCGATCACAAGATGACGCGAGACGCCGCCTTCGCGCTAGCCCGCAATTTTTACCTGGATCGCTACTTTGCTGACGTCGGTGCCCCCAGTTTTTCCGAGTTGAATGTTGTCAACCCCGACTTCTTCAAACAGGTAAACGGCGTTCTGGATTCCGAGTCGCTTGATTCGCTCAAGATCTATGTGAACTGGCAGCTGCTGAATCGGACCGCGCCATGGCTTTCCCAGCCCTACGTCGATGCCAACTTCAAAATGCGCCAGCAACTTACCGGACAGAAAGAAAACCAGGCGCGTTGGAAGCGCTGCGTCAGTGCGACCGATAATGCGTTAGGCGAAGCGTTGGGGCAGAGTTATGTTGAGCTCACCTTCGGCGCGGATGGCAAGCAGCGCATGCTGAAAATGGTCGATGCGCTGGAGAAGTCGTTGGACGAGGATATTCGCGGCCTGCCCTGGATGTCGGACGATACCAAGAAACAAGCCAAACTGAAGCTGCAAGCGATTCGCAACAAGATCGGCTATCCGGAGGTGTGGCGCGATTACAGCTCGCTCACCATCGCGCGCGGCGATCTGATGGGCAACTATCTTCGCGCCACGGAATTCGAAGCCAAGCGCGACATTGCGAAAATCGGCAAGCCGCTCGACCGCAAAGAGTGGGGCATGACTCCGCCTACGGTCAACGCCTACTACAGCGGCTCCTACAACGAGATTGTGTTTCCCGCCGGCATCCTGCAGCCGCCGTTTTTCGATAAGACCATGGATGACGCGGTGAACTTCGGCGGCATCGGAGTGGTCATTGGTCATGAACTCACGCACGGCTTTGACGATCAAGGGCGAAAATACGATCCCGACGGAAACTTGCGGGACTGGTGGACGGAGCAGGATGGCAAGGAATTTGAAAAGCGAGTCAGCTGCGTGGCCGACGAGTACGGCAATTTTGTTGCGGTGGACGATCTCAAGCTCAATGGCCGGCTCACGCTGGGTGAGAACACGGCCGACAATGGGGGTGCGCGCATCGCGTTGATGGCCCTCGAACACATAATCGCGGATGACAAGACCGGCAAAGAGGGAGAAAAGATCGACGGCTATACTCCTGAACAACGCTTCTTCCTGGGATTCGGCCGAGTGTGGTGCGAGAAGCAGCGACCCGAGTTCGCGCGCATGCGGGTCAGCGTGGACCCGCACTCGCCCGGAAAATATCGCATCAACGGCGTAGTGCAGAACATGCCCGAGTTCCAGCAGGCTTGGGGCTGCAAGGCGGGACAACCCATGGTGAGCGCGAATGCCTGCCACGTGTGGTGAGAGCGCGAAATGTCCTCGATGTTTCGATTGAAGGCGGAGGAACTGCATCCCGGCGGTCGTGGGCCAGTTTGGAATGCTTGGCGCCGGATTTCTTCGTCTCGCTGGGAAAGCGCGGATCTCCGCGATGACGCCCTTTAGAACTTCTAAGCCCCCTGCAGCGGCGAGTCCTGCTCTTATCCGGCAGCATCAGCCGCGGCCAGCCCGGCGGTAAAATCCCCTCGACGCCGGAGTCATTATCGAGGAGTGAGCTTGAACACCACTCCGTAGCCGCCATTGCCGCCCCCGTAGGTGGTGCCGTAAAAGTTGCCCTCGCCGTCGCGGATCAGATTTGCATAGGGATTTGCCCCATCCGTGCCCCCAGTGAAGCTGTACAGCACGGTCTCTTTGCCGGTCTTGTCCAACCGGAACACGGTTCCGGCGTTGGAAGCGCCGCCGTACGCTGTTGTACCGTAGAGCTTGCCTTTCGCGTCCATGACCAAACTCGCGTATGGCGTTGCCCCATCATCTGGCTGCGCAGCGAATCTGTGCAGCACTGTCTCTTTGCCAGTCTTGTCGAGCTTGAACACGGTTCCGCAACCTTGGCTGCAGGCTCCGCCGCCGAATTGCGTTGTGCCAAAGAGGTTGCCCGCCTTGTCCCGGATCAATGCCGCGTAAGGATTAACTCCGTCAGTCCCGCCAGCGAAGCTGTACAGGACAGTTTCCTTACCCGTTTTACTTATCTTGAAAACGGCGCCGTAGTTGTTCGTGCCGCCGTTGTAGGTTGTGCCATAGAAGTTGCCCTTTACGTCGCGGACCAAACTTCCAGTAGGCTGCTGGCCGTCTGGCGGGCCAGTGAAGGTGTGAAGCACAGTCAGATGCCCCCTCTTAGTCAGCTTGAACACCAGTCCACAGCCTATTGTGGGTTGGCAGGACAGATCGCCGCCAGCCGAGGTCGTACCGTAGAGGTTGTTCTTCGCGTCCATGACCAAACTTGCAATTGGCGCTCCCCCGTCCGGTCCGTCGTCAAAGCTGTACAGCACGGCCTCCTTGCCGGTCCCGCTGACCTTAAACAAGGTTCCCCAGTGGATAACACCTCCTCCGACGGTGGTGCCAAAAAAGTTGCCATTCGCATCCCTCAACAGACCCGCGGCCGGAATTGCCCCGTCCGTTGGGTAGCCATTGAAACTGTGCAACACGGTTTCCTTACCATTCGTATGCAGCTTGAACACGGTTCCGTAGGTTTGGTCGCCGCCCCCACTGGTAGTGCCGTAGAGGTTGCCCTTCGTATCCATAACCAAGCCGGCCTCGGGATTCCGCCCGTCCGCACCCCCAGTGAAGGAGTAGAGTACGGTGTAATTCTGTGCTTGCGCGGGTTGCGTCGCAAAGACCGCTGCCATCAGCACAATCCTTAGAGCCAGCGCGATACTTGCTGCTCGCAGCCGTCCTTCAGAAATCCAGCCCCGATGTTGTGCCGAGTTCGTCATGATTACCTCCGCTAGACGCCAACCATGGTACTCCTTGCGGGCCAGACGTCAACGAGACTTCCGGACTGCTTCAGGGGACGGGAAGTGAAAGAGCGCTCATGAAATTGAGCAATCCCGGTAGACAATTCTGCAAATGGGGTTTTGTTAGACTTCTTGGTTAAAACAAGAGCCAGACGACCTAATACCTGCCCTCGGGGACGCCTGTTGTTGCAACGAGAAAATGTCGTATTAACTGCAACGAGACTCTGTCACCCCCTTTCTGGTTAAGTAACGGCGGCTAGGGCGGGGCGACCGCCCAGGTTGTAGATGCGGGGCATGGGGGTTTTT
>Ga0316363_10000199_pt1 | contig 95430 bp, 72 predicted proteins | sample Sb_taG_3_FD_200459 | JGI IMG/M metagenome (GOLD analysis project Ga0316363, IMG submission 200459) | Peat soil microbial communities from Weissenstadt, Germany - Sb_50d_a_PC metaG (v2) (version 2) | ecosystem: Environmental > Terrestrial > Soil > Wetlands > Peat | place: Germany: Weissenstadt...
AGCGCTATGCCGTGATGGCATTCTTGATGGAACACAACAGGCATCCCACGGCTGCGGAAATCTTCGAAGCCGTGAATCGCGTGGATCCGCGCTCTTCAAGGGCCACGACTTATAACAATCTGAGGGACTTGGTGCAGGCGGGTTTGGTGCGTGAAGTGGCCGTCGAGGGCCGCGCCGCGCGATTCGATGCGAAAGGCATGCGGCACCACCACTTCATCTGCGACCGCTGCGGCAATGTTGAGGACATCGAGTGGTACGACGTGCCCAAGCCTGCCTCGCGCTCTTTCGGCAAGCGGATTCTTCGCGAATCCGAACTCATTTTCCGGGGGCTCTGCACGAAGTGCGCTCCGCGGCGCACTTCCCGTTAGTTTTCGAAGGCGCGTGAGCAAGCGCGGCGGCGATTGCGCGAATGGGAAAGCCGGGATGGGTTCGCAGCTCGTCACAGTTCTATCGACTAAATTTTGACTAATCGGAGGAAAGGAACAAACCATGTCAACCGAAGCTAAGTGCCCGGTCATGCACGGGACCACGAATGTTGGAATGAGGTCGAACAGCGACTGGTGGCCGAACCAGCTGAACCTCAGGATTCTCCGCCAGAACTCTCCCCAGTCCGATCCGATGGGCGAGGCCTTCAACTACGCCGAAGAGTTCAAGAAGCTCGACTTCAAAGCACTGAAGAAGGACCTCCACGCGCTGATGACCCACAGCCAAGACTGGTGGCCGGCGGATTTCGGCCACTACGGGGGGCTCTTCATTCGCATGGCGTGGCACAGTGCGGGCACGTACCGCATCGGCGATGGACGCGGCGGCGCGGGCGCCGGCCAACAGCGCTTCGCGCCGCTCAACTCTTGGCCGGACAACGCGAACCTCGACAAGGCGCGCCGGCTGCTTTGGCCGATCAAGCAGAAATACGGCCGGAAAATCTCCTGGGCCGACCTGATGATCCTCGCCGGCAATGTCGCGCTCGAGTCGATGGGCTTCAAGCCGTTCGGCTTCGGCGGCGGGCGCCCCGATGTGTGGGAGCCCGACGAAGCCGTGTACTGGGGCAAGGAGAACACCTGGCTTGGCGACAAGCGCTACACGGGCGACCGGGAGCTCGAGAATCCGCTCGCCGCCGTGCAGATGGGTCTTATCTATGTGAATCCGGAAGGGCCGAACGGCAAGCCGGATCCGCTTGCTGCTGCGAAGGACATCAGAGAGACCTTCGCGCGCATGGCCATGAACGATGAGGAGACGGTTGCGCTGATTGCCGGCGGGCACACCTTTGGCAAAACCCACGGCGCCGGCGATGCGAAGCTTGTTGGCCCCGAGCCCGAGGCAGCGCCCATTGAGCAGATGGGCCTCGGTTGGAAGAGCCGTTACGGCACGGGCAAAGGCAAAGACGCGATCACCGGCGGCCCGGAAGTCACCTGGACTCAGACGCCAACGAAGTGGAGCAACTACTTCTTCGAGAACTTGTTCGGCAACGAATGGGAACTGACCAAGAGCCCGGCTGGCGCCTATCAGTGGGAAGCGAAAGGCGGCGCCACGCCAATTCCGGATGCCTTCGACCCGTCGAAGCGCCACGCGCCAACCATGCTGGTCACGGACCTCTCTTTGCGGATCGATCCGGCCTACGAGAAGATCTCCCGGCGCTTCCTGGAGCATCCGGATCAATTCGCGGACGCGTTTGCCCGCGCGTGGTTTAAGCTCACCCACCGCGACATGGGCCCGCGTTCGCGCTATCTCGGCCCGGAGGTCCCGAAAGAGGAACTGATCTGGCAAGACCCTGTTCCGGCGGTCGATCACAAGCTGATCGACGCGAAGGACATCGCCGGTCTCAAGGCCAAGATTCTTGCATCGGGACATTCCATCTCGGAGCTGGTCGGGACCGCCTGGGCCTCGGCGGCAAGCTTCCGCGGCTCCGACAAGCGCGGCGGAGCGAACGGCGCGCGCATCCGTCTTGAACCCCAGAAAAACTGGGAGGTTAACCAGCCGGCGCAACTGGCGAAGGTGTTGCGGACCCTCGAAGCGATCCAAAAGAAGTTCAACGGCTCGCCGTCCAACGGGAAGAAGGGCAAGAAGGCAAAGAAGGTTTCGCTTGCGGACCTGATCGTCCTCGGCGGCTCAGCTGCTGTCGAGCAGGCGGCAAAGAAGGCGGGGCACAACGTGACAGTTCCCTTCGCGCCCGGTCGCGCCGATGCGTCGCCGGAACGAACCGATGTGGAGTCCTTCGCCGTGCTGGAGCCGGTCGCGGACGGGTTCCGCAACTACCTCAAGGCCAAGTTCAGCGTATCAGCGGAGGAGCTGCTGATCGACAAGGCGCAACTGTTGACGCTGACAGCGCCTGAGATGACGGTTCTCGTCGGTGGCCTGCGCGTCCTAGGCGCGAATGCAGGGAAGTCCAAACACGGCGTCTTCACCAAGCGGCCTGAGACGTTGACGAACGACTTCTTCGTCAACGTGCTCGACATGGGCACGCAATGGCAGCCGTCCGTTGGCTCGGAAGACGTGTACGAGGGGCGCGACCGGAAGACAAACGAGGTCAAGTGGACCGGTACACGTGTCGACCTGATCTTTGGGTCGAACTCCGAGCTGCGCGCTCTCGCGGAGGTCTATGCGTGCGCGGACTCTAAGGAGAAGTTTGTGAAAGACTTCGTGGCCGCGTGGAACAAGGTGATGAACCTTGATCGCTTCGACCTTGCCTGAGCCCGTCGGAAGAAGAGAGCTATCGGCTTGGCACTAATCCCCGTTCCTGTTGTTTGGATCGGCAAAACCGAAGGGCTTGCTTTTCTTGGTTCGCGCGGGCCGGATTGCGCGCCCTTTGATCTTGCCAAGGTCTTAGTCGCTGAAGTCACCGAGTGACTTCGAAACTTTCGGTCGAGTACCAGAATGGATAAGACCATCAGGGTCCTCGATAGCGCTTTTTAACTTCGCAACGACCGTTCGCCTGAGCCTCTATCCGTGGGTAGATCAGAAACGTAGTGTGGCACAACCGCGCTGGTTCCGCTTCGCACCCCGACGTGTCCTGCACGACGACGAATTTCTCAAACAGTGTCTTGTGCGCGTACACCTCACCGATCTCGCTCGCGCCGGAAACAATCAGCAAAGAAGCCAGCTCCCGATAAACGGGGTTCTGGGGATCGCCGGGCGAATACATTACTCTGAACCGGTGGGTCTCCGAAAAACTCGCGCAGAACGTAGCGATGACGGGCCCAGCGCAACAAGCTCAGTCGACCGGTCAATTTCGGTCCAACGCCGGTCCAATTCAAGGGGTCCATTGCACCGCATGTATCCGCGTAAGCGACACCAGATGCGGCACTTGTGTGATTGAGCCTGCTTTTTTGCAAAGCAGGTGCTCTCCCAGCTGAGCTACACGCCCACAGCGCGAACTTCTATTAATCCTAAGGCAGTTTGCAGATGTTCGCAAACTGCGGAACACTACCTTTGACGCTCTACAGTAGCTCCGTTCCAACCTGTGTTCAACGCGCTGAAATCAATGGCAGGCTGGAAGCCGAACGCAAAACGTTATTCGATGGCGAGCAGGTTCTCGCACATAAAAAGGCCTCACGCGATCAATGGATTTGTCTTTCCGATGATTCCCAAAGTTGGAGGGCGCGGAGAGCGGGTCGCACGACCACATTCGTTTACCCGAATCTAGCGAATTTGCATTAGGAACACACGATAATGCATCCTCATTCCTCGGACGAATCTCTAATCCGGTGATGGAGAAAAGGAGCAGCCATATGACGACTCAACCGCAAGTCAGTCTGGTGCCACCCTTCACGCGCGAGACAGCCATTCAAAAAGTGCGTAAAGCCGAAGATGGCTGGAACTCGCGCAATCCGCAACGCGTTGCGCTTGCCTACACGGTCGACAGCCGATGGCGCAACCGGGCGGAATTCATCAATGGCCGGGAGCAGATTATTCAATTTCTGACGCGCAAATGGAATCGGGAACTCGAATACCGCCTCATCAAGGAACTCTGGGCATTTGACGGCGCCAGGATCGCGGTGCGCTTTGCTTACGAATGGCACGACGACTCAGGCCAATGGTATCGCTCCTATGGCAACGAAAACTGGGAGTTCGACACTGAGGGCATCATGCATCATCGGTATGCGAGCATCAACGATCTACCAATTCCCGCGTCCGAGCGTCTCTTTCACTGGCCGCTGGGACCACGCCCAAAGGACCATCCGGGACTCAGCGATCTGGGTCTGTAATGCAGCGCTGGTTTCGGCAAGCTTGCGGTCGTATAGCAAGACGCCACCCTCTCTTGAATTCATCCCAACGATACGGAGGCGCGCCCCTATAGGGATTGTCTGCTCGGGACGGCCTCGCTCCGAATGAGCAGACGGAATGTCTTCTCTCCCAGCGCGCAGCCGTCCTGCCATAGGGCTAGAGGTCTGTCAGAAATCGACACTAGGCAATGGTCCAGAATGCCTCAGCTGCTGGCGGTAAGAATTCCTGTAGCAGGATTGGAAACTCACCAGTTCCACGGCGTTGACAATGTCGGAGCCTTTGGCAAAATCGACCCAGCAACCACCGTTTGGAACATGGAGAAAATGACTTGAACCCTCTTAGACATTTTGTCGCCGTTGCACTCTGTTTCTCGATCACTGCTCTGCCGATGCTTGGAGAGCCTCAGTCCGCCGCGCAGCAAGCTGGACAGATTGGCGCCTTAATTCCCGCAGCAACGCGCAATACCCAAACCGCCAAGGTGAACGAAGAGCTGGATTGGAACGACCTGCTCAAAACGGCTCACAATGGACGGCTGCGTGCAAATCTTGCGGATGGCTCGATACTGAGCCTGGGGTCGGACAGCGAGCTTCGGATCGTGCAACATGACGCCGCTTCACAGCAGACTTCGCTGGAGATGAATTTCGGCAAGATGCGCAGCCAAGTCGTCAAGATTACGAAGCCCGGCGGCAAATTCGAAGTAAAGACGCCCAACGCCGTCATTGGCGTGATTGGCACCCACTTTATTGCGTTGGTGGAAAAAAACAAGACAACGGTCATGTGTATCGAGGGGCGTGTCTCCGTGACTCCGCTTGGCAACGCGCAAGTGGCGCAGAACTCGGGCCAGTCGACAAACAATTCCATAACCGTGAACGCGGGACAGATGGTGGTGATTACATCCGTGCCCCCTCCCGGCGGTTACCAGACCTTGGACACTCCGCCTGCCGTGCAACAAGGCGGCCTGTTGGCCACGGACATACCTGAGAATCCCCCTGCCACGGTTCGTCCTGGCGCAGCGGGTCACGGGTCGGGTCTCATTTTCATCGGATCAGCCATTGCGGTGGGAGTGGCGATTGGCGTAACCGCGTCCAGGTCGGGCCCGAGTTGCAAACAGAACCCCTATCGTAATGCATGCGATTAGCTCCGTGGACTGCAATTCCGCAGACGCGCACTGGAGCAACTCTGTTTTGAGCGCCTGAGCCGAAATCAAGAGACTGACGATGGTGCAGGAGGAGAAGCGGTCCCAGTCCCGGACATGGTTGGGCCGCTTCTCGTTTCCTCAAGTCGACGTCTGGCTGGGCGTCCTGGTCACGCTGGCGGGACTGACGCTGTTTGCATACTCCGGATTCAATCCTGACTCTCGCGCAGGTTTTGCCTTCCTCCAAAATATCGAGCAGCGCTCGCTGGACATGCGATTTGGAATGCGTGGCACGCGTCCACACGACGATCGCATCGTGATCGTCGGCATCGATGAAAGGACCCTACAAAAAATCGGCTCCTTCCCGTTTCCCAGGGACAGCTATGCGTTGCTTGTCAATCGGCTGAATGCTGATGGCGCCCGCGTAATCGCCATCGACGTCACATTTCCTACGCCAGAGAGCAATTCAGCCAGTCAGGCCCTTGACCGCCTTCAGAACGAACTCGGCCCTTCTGCGCCCGCAACTGTAACCGGGAAGATCAAGGAGCTCAAGACGGCCAGCGACCACGATAAACAGTTTGCCGCCGCTCTGATGCAGTCCGGCCGCGTCGTGCTAGCACATGTCTTCCTCGATTCCGAGCTTGCCAAGACTGCCGATCCAAAATTGGAAGAAGAGTATTTCAATATCGTTTGGGCTAAGGACTATCCGCAGGTCATTCCAGCGAAGCCCCAGGACGGACACACGTTCGACATGGGGAAAGCGTGGAGCGAGAATGGCGGCAACGTCGCAGCAGGGGCGGAAGCCAACATCTCTGAGTTGGCGGAAGCAGCCGCCTCCTACGGCTTCATTAACATCAGCCCCGATCCCGATGGGACGTTGCGCCATGCCTTGCTCGCGATTCGTTACCGCAACCTTGATTTCTTTCCACCGTTGGCTTTGCAGGTGATCCGTGAATACGAGAAAATTCCCGATCAAGAAATCGCGCTATATATCGCCGAAAACGGTTTAGAAAGTATTCAATTCGGCCAGCGAGTGCTGCGGCCCTCGAGGAATGGCACGGCGATCATCAACTATGCCGGCCCGTATGAGACCTACTCACATTATTCCATGTGGGATGTGATGAGTGGCGCGCTTCCGCCCCAAACGTTCAAGGACAAGATCGTACTTGTCGGTCCGACGGCCACGGCAATTGGGGACCTCCGCAATACTCCATTCGAGGGCGGCGAGGCTTACATGGGCGTGGAGGTGCACGCCAATATCATCGATAACATTCTGCACAGCAATGAGAAGGGCCGGGGGTTCCTGACGCGCGGCTTCGATGAAGAAATGATCGATATTGGCTTCATCCTGCTATTCGGACTCATTTTCGGATTCTTGTTCAGCCGAGTCCAACCTCTTTATTCCACGATCACGCTCTTGGTGGCGCTGGCCACATTCGCGTGGTTCGTCTATTACAGCTTTGCGCAGCACGGGCGATGGCTCAGCTTTGTGATTCCTGCGGGCACGCTGGTCGCAAACTATGCGGCCATTACGAGCTATCGGATGATATTCGAGGAGCAGGAAAAACGCAGAATTCGCAAGTCCTTCTCGCAGTATTTATCGCCTGGCGTGATCGGACTCATCGAGAAGGATCCGCAGAAATACATCCGCCCCGGCGGAGAGATGAAGGATCTGACCGTGATGTTCAGCGACATTCGCGGTTTTACGACGATCTCCGAAGGGCTTACGCCGGACGATCTCGTGCGCCTGCTGAACGAATACCTGGGAACAATGACCGACGTACTTTTTGCAACGAACGGAACGCTCGATAAGTATATCGGCGATGCGATCATGGCATTCTGGGGCTCACCCTATCCGCAGGAAGATCACGCCTTCCGCGGCTGTACCTGCGCCCTCCAGATGGTGCGTGCTCTTGCGAAACTCAACGACAAATGGAGGGGGGAAGGTCGCCCGCCGATCGCCATCGGAGTTGGCTTGAACACGGGACCGGTGAACGTGGGAAACATGGGATCCGACAAACGGCTCGCCTGGACGGTAATGGGCGACAACGTCAATCTCGCATCTCGTCTTGAGGGAATAACCAAGCAGTACCAAACCCAGATTGTAATCAGCGAAGCAACGTACATCCAGATTGCGCAGCAGTTCGTGTGCCGCGAACTAGACAAGATAAAGGTGAAGGGCAAGAACCAGCCGGTCAACATCTACGAACTGCTGGACGTGATCGCAGAGAAGCAAAAATACGAGTCGTTGCTTACTCCATTTGAGCACGCCATGACCGCATATCGTGCCCAGGAATGGCGAGAGGCAGCGGCGCGATTCGGGCAACTCCTCGGAATCTATCCCGACGATGGCCCCACGAGGGTCTTTCTTCAGCGCGCGTTGGAATTCATGGAAAGTGCGCCCGAGCCGGATTGGGATGGAGTCTACGTGATGAAGTCGAAATGAATGCCGGACAATTCGGTGCGGCAGCTTTTCCGCATAGCCACCAACCGATTGAGCAGTTTCAGTTCCCGCGTCCAAACCCTGAAAGAGTGAGCCTCCCTTTGACTTCCTTCTGTTTGGTCCAGTCGTGATACGTGTGGCATTCAAAGCAACGCGACTCGGCCGCTTCGGTGCCGGGATGATGGCACTTTTCACACGTCTGGATACCTGGCAATAAAATGTCCGCCGTTTCGTGGCTCGTCAGCGCGCCAGCGTGACATTCTGCGCATTTGACCATCTTGTGGCGGTCATGATTGAAATCGGCGTGCGGAAACCACCGGGCCGTAATGTTTGACCTGGCCACTGTCGGAAGCTCGCCGTTCCCGGAAGAACCCAAGGAATGACACTGCTTGCACGTTTTTCTCCAGAGCAGCTGCTCCGACTCCGCGACGCGTTCCGCAACCCATTGTTGAGGAGTCAGGACGCGCACCGCGGGGGGCAAAGGCTTCTGCGGCAAGTCGCGGTCGGGCACCATTTCCCGCAATTCGGCGGGGTGACTCGGAATGTATTGTTGGAATTTCTGGACTAGAAATGCGTGAATGACCTCAGGCGTGTCATGTGGAACACTCTCGGTGAAGCGCTTGTCGAATTGCAGCCCATGGCAGGCAATACAGTGTTTTGCATAGGTGACGGGCGCCATATATGCGCGCGCCGACACCATGACCGGGAGGTCGGATTTCGCCGCAATCGGCATATCGGATTTCTGTGCCGGCAAGATGGCGCTGGACTGGGCGGTGCCGAATCGCCATTGCGCCGTGGATGTCGGAGGACGGTGACAATCGTCGCAATCGAGCTGCACCGGGCCATTTGGCCCCATTAAATTGTGTTTCATGTGCACCGCGTGATTGAGCTTGATCGTTCCGGGATCAACACTTCCCGCGCGCAGGGCGGCGAATTCAGGATGGCCGGAGCCGAAATTCTCGATGTCGCGCACAAATTTGGTCTGGGCGCCAGTGGTACTCAAGCTGGCATGGCACTGCGTGCAATCGGTATCTGCGGTTTCCGCGAGCTGCATGTGCCCTCGATGCTCCTGATGGCAGGACGCACAATTGGGCGTAAAAGTCTGGCTGGCATGATGAATTGGCCCATCATGGCAGGCGAGGCAAGCCTGATCGCTAGCCTTCGCGCTAAAGAAACCCGCGGTCTGGACGTGACATGCAGTGCATTTCGCGGTGAGGAAAGCATGCGCAGGTGACATTTGGCCGCTGCTATAAACGCGGTCGTTCCCACTCAACCCGTACCAGGCGAGCGACAAAAGTGCGAGGAGCGGCAAGCCGAGCGAGAGCAGAAAGCGCCAGCGTCGAAACGGATGGGGACGCTTGAAGTAATTCAGATCAATGCGCTGCGCTAATTTCTTTGTTGTCCGACCTGCGCCAGGCACGAATCCTCGCTTTTTCTCTCTTCAGTAACGCAACGCAACAATCGCGTGCGCGCAACCAAGCAGCAGCAATGCAAGCGACAACGGGATGTGCAACATCAACCAGCCGTGAAGCCAGTGATGGAGGAGCGCTTGCCGGCGCATCTGGCGCTCCTCCTCGCAGATTGCTTCCAAGCGCTTTGTCGCTTCATGGGCATCCGCCGGCAGCAGCATACGCAATCCTTCGAAGGCCGGATGCGCCCGGTCCGGGTCGGAAAGCAACTGGTGGCGCGCTCCGTGACTTTGCAAGAAAGGGCGCATTTCGCGCTGGTAAAAGCTCCGCAAGGGCTCCATCCCCTCGTCCACCGCGACGACCGATTGGGTCCTTGGGGCAAAGCCTTCGCGGGGCGCGGTTGCGACCGACTCCAGAGTGCCCGTCGCCGACGCCACCAACTCGTCCGCTTCAGCGACAAGCTGCTCCCGCACATGATCGATCTGCTCAAAAATGGTTTCCGCCGGAACCTGGACAGTCATCATGTGCGGCATGTAATGCTGCAATGCCGCACCGAAGAAGCCGCTCGCGACAACCACAATCAGCAGCACCATGAGCGCGCTCGTTAGTGGACCGCCGAATCGGAATCCGCCATGAAATAAAATGATGGGTAGGCTCAGCAGTCCAAGCCACAAATGACCTCGCATCCACGTCTGCGCGCGGCCGAGTCTCCATACCGGAAGTTTCTTCCGCCCCGCGAGCAATCCCGAAAAAACCATGAACGCGGAGCCGATGATTCCGAAGGTGAGTCCGATCGCGCTGCCTCCCCTCGGTCCGCCGGGCGATTTCAGGGCATAGGGGAAATAGACAGCCGTCGCCGCTCCCAGAATGAAGATCGAGGCGACAAGCCATTTCTTATGTGTGTGGTCGATGCGCACGTTTAGAGTTTCTGCGTCTGGCCCGGAATCTGTCCCAACAGATTTGCAAAGAACTTTCGCGGATCGACCCGGTGCGCCGCGTCATGAGGGCATGCGTACACGCAACTCGGTTCCGCGTAGTCGGTACACAGGTCGCAGGACGTGGCTTTGCTCTTTACCACGGCCTTCTTTCGTCCGGGCCGCTCCGGGTCGTCGGCCATCACGTTGAAAGGATGCAGGTTGATATTGCCATAGGGACAGTTTTCAGCGCACAGGCCGCAGCCAATGCACCAGTCCTCAATAATCACCTCGAGCGAGTTGCGCCGGCGTATCGATCCGACGGGGCAACCGACCATGCACAGCGGATCGAGACACTGCCGGCACGAAGTCGCAACGAGATAATGATCGAAGCGCAGCCCCTCGCGGACCAGACGCGTGATGCCGTCATGCGCATCGGCGCACGCCCGCACGCACGCGTCACACCGCGTGCAACTGTTGAGATCGAGGAGCAACAGGCTTTGCGCCTCCATCAGACCCTGAGCAAGGAAACTATCCAGAGGAACGCTCTGCACCACCGAAAGCCGCTGGCGGTTCATTTGCGAGCGTTCCTGTTCGACGGCTTCGAGCTTGCGCCGCACTTCCGGAAACTGCTCCATCATGCGGCTGAAGTCCTCCGCTCCGATTCGCACCAATTCAACGTGGTCGAGCGCCGTGCACGTGGCCGTGCGAACGTCGCCGAGGAGCAGGCCGGTTTCTCCGAAATAGTCGCCGCGCGAAAGATACGCCAACACCATTTCGCCGCCCGGATGTGCCTGCGTCACTTTGACGAATCCGATGCGCACGAGATAGAAGCTGTCGGCGGGATCGCCCTGCCGGCAAATCACCTGGCCCGGAGAATAACGAATAAGCTCGACGGTTTCGCGCAGGCTGCTAATGAAATCGTCCGTCAATTCGGCGAACACCGGGACGGAGCGCAGATGGCTGTCGAGCGCGCGCCGTCGGTACGACTTGTCGAGCTGCGCGCGAAAATTCTTGTTGCGCTGCATGATGTCCAGCACGTTTCGCAGCATTTCGAGCACAGTACAATCGGTCTCAGCCCGGACAGTCGCCGAGCGCGGGTACAGGCTCATGCACGTCATCTCACCAAACAGATCGCCCGGACCTAGCTCAGCCACGGGGTTGTCGTAGTTCAAGTCCACGGGAGCATCGATAGGAATCCAGCGCTGATCGGCTTCCTCATCCCGATGATCTTGTTTGCGCTGCGCGAGCCCGCTGGAGAGTTTGCCGATGAATTTCTTCAGGCCACCCTGCGTCTTCACGTGCGCCATCGGCGTCGAAATTGAGACTCGCGCGGTACCCTCAAGCATGTAGAAAGCAGTCGATCCATATTCGCCTTCGCGGCAAATGATCTCGCCAGCGCGGAAGCGCCGCTTTACCACGGCACCCTGGTTCAAGCTCAGAAAGGTTCCCGAGACTCCTCGAAACACGGGGAGGCGCTGTAACTCGTCGGGCGAAACCTTCTGGAAATCCGGCCCTGAACCGAGCGCCGTTTGCGTCACTCCGCGGTTCGTGAGCGCGCCCGTAGGGCAGGAGACCATGCACTCTCCGCAGGAAACACAGGAGGATTCGCCCATCGGTTGATTGTCATCGAAGGCGATTCCTGCCTGCGCGCCCTTTCCCATGCGTCCGAGCACGAAGTTCTCGCGAATCTCGCTGCATCCGCGGATGCAGCGGTCGCACAAAATACAAGCATCGAAATCGACCGCGATGCTGACCGAAGAATTGTCTTTGCTCCGTCCCGTCGTCCGATGTGCAAAACGCGGGTGCAGGAGATTCTCCTGCTTCGCCAGCGTTTCGAGCTCGCAATCGCCCGAATGCTGCTGCCGCGTGCACGGAGTCGGATGATCGGACATCAGCAGCTCAACGAGAGTGCGCCGCGCACGGCGAACCTTTTCCGATGCCGTGTTCACAACCATGCCCGGCTCGGCCGGCCGAACGCACGATGCGGTAAACACGCGCGCGCCGACATCGACCACGCACAAGCGGCAGACGCCTACGGGCGTTTCGTTTTGCTGGTGGCAAAGGGTAGGAATCGCGATGTCGTTCATTCGAGCGGCATCGAACACGGTCGTTCCCGCCGGTACGGCAACCTTCTTGCCGTCGATAGTCAGTTCGATGAGCCCGCTCGCGCTCATGCGTGCCTCGTGGCGGCGTGAGATTCCGCCGGAGACTTGGCACCTGAGAAGCAGACTCCCGACGGACATTCGTGGCGCAAGACGTGCGCCTCGACCTCTTCGCGGAAATGCTTCAGCACGGAAGAAATGGGCGCGGGCACCACCTGTCCCAGCCCGCAGATGGACGTCAGCCGCAGCGCATCGGACAATTCATCGATCAGTGCCAAATCAGCTGAAGAGCCTCCGCCTCGCGTCCAGCCGGAAAGGATATCGACCATTTTTTGCGAGCCGACGCGGCACGGAACGCACTTGCCACAGGATTCGTTTCGGAAGAACTGTGTGGAGTTGAGCGCCATGTCCAACATGCAGGTGCCTTCGGCACAGACCACCAGCGCGCCGGAGCCGAGCATCGAACCAGCCTCCGCGAGAGCCTTGAAATCGAGCCGGACGTCCGCCATTGACGCGGGCAAATAGCCGGAAGAAGGCCCTGAGGGAGCAAACGCTTTCAGGCTTTTGCCTCCCAGGATGCCCCCAGCTTCACGAAAAATGAGCTGCGAAACAGGCGTTCCCATCGGCACTTCGTACACGCCGGGCCGCACCACGTCACCGCTCACGCCGATGAATTTCAGCCCCGCGCTGCCTCCCACGCCTTGCGCTTTGTACCAATCGACGCCGCGAATCAAGATGGACGGGACGTTGGCGAAGGTCTCCACGTTATTGATCACGGTCGGCTTATTCCAGAGACCCTGCGTGACCGGAAAGGGCGGCTTGTTCCGCGGCTCGGCGCGCTTGCCCTCGATGGCTTCAAGCAAAGCGCTCTCTTCGCCGCAGATGTAGCCGCCGGGACTCACGAATAGTTCGAGATCGAATGCGAGTTCGCTTCCGAGAACGCTGGGGCCTAACAGGCCTTCCCGCTTGCACCGGAGGATTTCCTTTTCCAGAATCTTTTCCTGCTCCTCGTACTCGTGGCGGATGTAAAGGATGCCCTGTCGCGCGCCGGTCAGCAGGCCGGCCAAAATCATCGCCTCGATGACCAGGTGAGGCACATGGGTAAGAATGAAGCGGTCTTTGAAGGTGCCCGGTTCGCTCTCATCGGCGTTGCAGACGATGTACTTCTCAGGCCCCGGCGCTTGGCGGACCAACTGCCACTTGGACTCGGTCGGAAAGCCGGCGCCACCTAAACCGCGTAGACCGGAGGACTTCAATAGCTCGAAGGCGGAATTCCAGTCACGCGATTGGACCAAGCTCCGGACGATGCCATAGTGCTCGCCTCCCGCAGCGTACGGATCCGAGGCGCATTCGACGCGCCGTTGCAATGCGGGGTGCTCCGGCAATTCTCCCCGGGTGACCACGTCCCGGACCATTTCTTCGATCTGCGTCTCGGCCGTTCGCGAGTAAATTTGGTCATTCAGGGAAATCGCGGGAGCTTGATCGCACCGGCCCAAACACGAAACACCTCGAATAGTCACATCCGAGCTGCCCAGATTTTGAAGATTTTCTTCCAGGCGGGCGCGCAAACCATCGGCGCCACGAAGGTGGCAGGACATGTCCTGGCAGATGCACAGGTCCGCTTTGGGAGGTGGCGTCAGGCGCAGATGCGGATAGAAGCTGGCTACTCCGTGGAGGCGATAAAGAGGTACGTCAATTCTCGTCGCCAAGGCTTTCAATTGCTCGGCAGGCAGATAACCGAACTGACGCTGAATTCCCCTCAACTCATCGAAAATCAACGTCACTCTCCCCGCACCGGGAGGTCAATGATTCCTAGCGTGGAAAACAAACGCGGCAACGATGAGCAGCCGCGTATCAGTGATATAGCAAATCCGTGCTGGCAAGTCCACATTATCGGCCGGGAATTGTGATTCGGGGTTTCCTGAGGCTGCCTTCATCGCGCTAAGAGGGATTTCGGTAGTACCCGCAGTGACGGATAGAATGAAAAGTTTGGACTTCTCAGCTATATGTCGTTAGATTTTGCGGTAGAGTACTCTTGCCAAACAGGACATGAACACAAAGCTCGAAGCGAAGTCCTTGGGAATCTTCCTGCTGCTGGGCGCTGCCTTCCTGCTGGGCTGCATTTTCCCGTCCACGACGTTGTCGCAAGACCGCGCTACTGCCACAGAGGGCGTTGGGAAGTATACGGGGCCGGGTTCGTGTGCCTCCACGAGTTGCCACGGGAGCATTCTGCCTCGGACGGACAATGACGTTCTTCAGAATGAATACAGCACGTGGATCGTCAAGGATAAGCACTCACAATCGTACAAGGCGTTAACCGGAAACGTCGGCGAGCGCATGGCCGGGATTCTGGGGCTGGGCAAAGCAGAGACTGCCCCGCGGTGCCTCGCGTGCCACGCGCTCGACGTGGCAGCATCCGAGCGCTCCCGGACGTTTGATGTAACGGAGGGGGTGAGCTGCGAAAGCTGCCACGGACCGGCGGCAGGGTGGCTCGGCCCTCACACTGAACGCGATTGGACTCATGAAAAGTCCGTGGCGCTCGGAATGTTCGACACGCGCAATCTGGTCAAGCGTACTGAAAAATGCCTGAGCTGCCACCTGGGCGACGAAAACAAATTCGTCGACCACGAAATGATCGCGGCGGGCCACCCGGACCTCTATTTTGAGCTGGACTCTTTTTCCGCAGTCATGCCGCGGCACTGGAAGGAGCCCGGAGAACCGGGCGAGACAGCGAACAGCGACCCGCTATACGATGTCCGGGAGTTCACCATCGGGCAAGCCGTTCAGCTTCGCGCGTCTCTGATGCGGCTGGCCTCGCGCACGCGCGGCAAGTACTGGCCTGAATTTTCCGAACTCCAATGTTACGCGTGCCACCATAGTCTCACTCCGCCTGATCAGAGCTGGCGGCAGGCGCGCGGCTACACTGGTCATCGCCCCGGTGACCCGCCGTGGAATGCGTCCCGCTACGCAGTGTTTCGCGACGTCGTACACCAACTTGATGCCCAGGATGCGGAACAGCTCGACACCGGGCTGACGCAGGTGGCGCAGCTAATGAGCCAGCTCAATCCCGACCGCGATGCCGTCGCAAGTGCAGCCACGAGCTCCGCGCACTTGGCCGATGCGCTGGTACCGAAAATAAATGGTGCCGCTTACGATCGGGAGCTGGCGCTGCGCTTGCTTGAAAAGATCTCGGCCGACGCGGACGACATATCCGGCCAGGGCGAGCAGTCTGCGGCGCAAGCAGCCATGGCAATCCAATCGCTGTTTGTTGCGTGCGACCGAAGTGCGAAGTTGCAGAACTCCACCGAGCTGCGAGCAGCGATCAGCGGTCTGTTTCAACAGCTCGAGAACCCATCGGCCTACGATCCGGCTCGATTCGCCCGACAGATGCAACAAGTGAATGCGCTCTTACGCTGACGCCGCGACGCTCTGGCGGATGAATAGCGTGACAGAGCCAAAGACACCGGGCGAGTTCGAATGGAAGGCGACACAGGCTTGCTCTTCATGGAACCACGGCAATACGGGAGGCGATGAGTGCAGCAGTATGACCTGGTGGTGATCGGTTCCGGTCCTGCGGGAGAGAAAGGCGCTGCGCAGGCCGCCTATTTCGGTAAGCGCGTTGCGGTGGTCGAATGCGGCTCCGACTTGGGAGGGGCTTGCATTAATACCGGCACGCTTCCAAGCAAGATCCTGCGCGAATCGGCGCTGTATTTCTCGGGCCTGAGACAGCGGGGACTCTATGGAATCGACTATTCCTTGCGAGAGGGTTTGACGGTGCAGAATTTCACGCACCGCAAGGATGTGCTAGTCGAAATGGAGCGCGAGAAAATCCGCGCGAATCTGGCCGCACACGGGATCGATTTGATTCGTGGAACGGGCGCCTTCGAAGACGCGCACACAATCGCCGTTAAGTCATCCGAGAGCGGGATCGTTCATCTCCGCGGGACTGCCGTTTTGATCGCCACCGGCTCACGTCCCCACCGGCCTGCGGAGATCCCGTTCGATGACCAGGTAGTTTTTGATTCCGACTCGATACTCAAAATGAATCGAATCCCGAAGAGCCTTGCCGTGGTTGGCGGTGGCGTGATCGGATGCGAATACGCTTCGATCTTCACGGCGCTGGGAGTGGAAGTCGCGCTCGTGGACGGCCGGGATCGCGTCCTTCCATTCCTTGACGCCGAATTGTCCGATTCGCTCCGCAACCGGCTGGCCGCCCTGGGGGTCAAGTTTTTCCTGGGTGAGCGGATGGGCCCGATCGAGCGCATGAAACAGGGAGTGCGCATCCAGATGCCGTCCGGCAAAGTAATCGAGGCGGAATCCGCGCTGTTTGCCGCAGGTCGCCGCGGCGCCGTGGACGATTTGCAGCTTGAGAAGGCCGGCTTGGCAGTGAACAAACGCGGCTATATCGAAGTGAATGCGTCGTACCAGACATCCGTTCCCTCGATATACGCCGCTGGGGACGTTATAGGCTTCCCCGCGCTGGCCTCGACCTCGATGGAGCAGGGCCGAGTAGCTGTGTGCCACGCGTTCGGATTCCAATACAAGCAAAGGCTGGCCTCCATGCTCCCCATGGGCGTGTACACGATTCCCGAGATCTCGGCTGCCGGAGAGACCGAAGAGAGCTGTAAGGAAAAGGGCATCGCGTATGAGGTCGGACGCGCCCACTACTCAAATAATGCCCGCGGCATGATCACCGGAGATTCGACGGGTCTGCTGAAGCTGTTATTTCGGCGCGACAACAAGCAGCTACTTGGAGTGCACATCATCGGCGAGACCGCGACTGAGCTGATTCACCTCGGAATGATGGTGCTCGAGTCCGGCGGGACGGTGGATCTGTTCATCGATTTCGTCTTCAACTATCCGACGCTCTCCGAAATGTATAAGTACGCGGCGTACGACGGCCTCGGCAACCTTGCCGGCCACAAACTTCGTCAAGGCTAATCTTCGCTCGGATCGAAATCAGCCAACCGTAACGCCTTGAGAGGTGTCACTGCGTGGGATTACGGGGAAACTTCAGATAGGGCAAGCGCACTCCATCAACCATTATTTGATCTGCGCGGATCGACGCCGGCGCCTCAAATCCGACCGCGCCGCCGGCCGTCACGTAGTCATCTTGATCGACGCCATCCCCGCTGACTCCTAACCCGCCGACGAGAACGCCATTTACGTAAAGCGGCTCTGACCCGGGGAAAAACACGACTCCGCTTTGATTCACCTTCGGCCAAGAAGGTCCGGGCGTCTGATAACCCTGCGTGCAGGGGTTGTTTGTGTCTTGCGTGTACAAATTGTAGAACGGGCCGGGTGACGAACCGTCGATCCCGGGAGGGAAAAACGGCTGTGCCCCGAATCCGATCGTGCGATTGGTCACGGCGGTGCCGATAGGCACGTCGTTGAGGTCGATTGTTTGGCGAGACGCTCCGCTGAAATAGATCACGTTGCGGGCTTTCGTGGCTGCAACATCAATACTGAACACAGTTCCATCGGTCATCCGGTAAAGCCCGACGATCGTGCCATCCAGATCGCTCACGGCGATTGTCATTTTTGCTTTTACACCGGGAGGTAGCCGAATGAGCGCGCGCGTCTGGTTCGCGGTATCGACCGCATTGGCGATGATCGAAGTCACCTGCGCGGCAGTAAGGCCGCCGAGCGGCCCATCCATCGCCGGGATTAGATACTCCTCCGGTGGCGGGCCCGCGCTTGCCAAGGGGCCCACGGTAAACAGGGTCGAGTTGAAAGTCCCCGGCGTGACCCCCGCTGGAGCGGTCGTCTGATCTACAAAAGGCAGCGCGACCCCGTCGATCACGACTTCGCCGGGCGGCGGCAGCGCGCTCGGATCAAGGAATATCCCGTCGGTATTCACTCTGACGGCCGTGTAGGCGACATACTCCGCGACATCAGAGGAAACTCCCGTGATGCCGACTCCTCCCACCACCTGGCCATTCTTGAAAATGGGCACGCCTCCCGGATTCACGGCATTGGGATCGCTATCGGCGAGGTCTGCCTTTCCGGTTGCGATGCCATACCCAGGGCTCGTCCCGTTGATCGTGGTAGCAGGTGGCACGGTTGTAGCCAGACTGCTCGATAGAGTGCAACCACGATTCGTATTCTCAATGCCGTAAAGGGCGGCATTGGGCGCGTTCGTGACGCCCGGCGGAAAGTGGACGCCGCTGATGTAGCGGACTGTTCGCGACGAAAGAGGCGCCTGATCGTTGCTGAAGAATGCGCCGGTGCGCGCGAGCGAGACTGCCAGCTCGTCCGGCGGCACCATCGCACCGAAGTTGCCAGTTACCAAGGCCGGGGCCGAGGATCCTTTGTAGACGGCTAGAATCACTCCCATACGGTCCACCACGGCAATCGCCATCGTGTCGGATTCCGCTGCCGTAGCCGCGGCTTGCACCACCGCCGTGACGTCGCTCTGAGAGAGGAACTGAGGCGTTGGCGGGGGCGGAGGCGCGGGATCGCTAACAACTCCACTGCCCCCTCCACAGGCACAGAGACATGTGGTCAGAGCCGCTGCAAGCCCCAAAGTTAGGAGCGCGGACAGGCTCAAGTTACGATGACTAGGTCGAGCCATACTGTGGCAGGTATTCGTACCATAGCTGGCAACAGTTCTCAATCTCCAACGGGCCCCGCGTGACGCGAAACGCGGGTAGTGACCCTCCTTGCGTCATGCGAAGCCGGCAACATTCTTTGCGAATTCGTCAAAAAGGCTTGCTCGCCCGGAAATAACCGTGTTACCTAGACCGAGCAAGTTGCAAAGGTGGGAAACTGCTGAGGCATTTCAGGATACAGAGGGTGCTGATCGCATCCAAAATCCTCTCAGGATTCGCATTGCTGTCTCTGCTCGTGTTTTTGTCGCTCGGCGCGAATGTAAGTCTCGCCGGAGCCAAAAACGCTTCTCCAGCCCATCGGCAGCAGCAACGCATTCCCGGGCAGTCATCGCAAAAAACCGGCGCGCTGGAGGGCGTCGTTCGCGACTCAGGCGCCAAACCCGTCGGTGGCGCTACCATTACCGTGCGAAACCTTGCCACAGGCGAGAGTCGAAAGACCACTAGCAATGCGGAAGGCGTGTTCCGATTGACCGGCCTGCCTCCGGGAAGCTACGAGCTAAAGGTCGCCTGTGATGGTTACGACGGCTTCACGGAAGCGAGCGTGACGTTCGTGGCCGGCCAAGCTTTGACGCGCGAAATCAAGCTCACCGCGCTTCCTACCGTGGTTGCTCCATCGACGAATCTCCCCCAAATCCCGCAAATGACAACGCCAGCGGCTCCGGTAACACCGGAATCTCCGGGTTACACATCAGCGCAACAGAGCCCCAATCTCCAGCCCACAGGCCAACAGCCTGCGCAGCAATCTCTGCCGCCTGCCGGTGATGTCTTCCAGGCTCAGTCCGATCGCTGGCTGGTAGCCATGCCAGAGTGGGATCGGTATGGCGCGGGAGGCGAGCACCCGTATGTCAAAGGGCGACGGTGGGACCCATTCGACCGCAACAAATTGAAAGGCGACGTTCCGATCTTCGGCCAGCAAACCTTCTTCAACTTCACGGGAATCAGCGACACTCTCTTTGATGGCCGGCGTCTGCCAGTGCCGAGCGACGTGAGTAGTGCGCGTCCCGGAAGCAGCGATTTCTTCGGGAAGGGTGAGCAGGCGTTTCTCGACCAGGTCTTTCTATTCTCGTTCGACCTATTTCACGGGGACACTTCCTTCCGACCCGTGGACTGGCGTATCCGAGTGACGCCGGCGATCAGCCTGAATTATCTCGACGTGCGGGAGCTTGGGATCGTCAATATTGACGTCCGCAAAGGCACGACGCGCATGGATTCCCATTTCGGTTTTCAGGAGGCGTTTGCGGAGGTAAAGCTTCATGACCTGAGCCCCAATTACGATTTCATTTCGGTGCGCGCCGGTATTCAGCAGTTCAACGCCGATTTCAGGGGATTCCTGTTTGTAGACGAACAGCCAGGCGTCCGCTTTTTCGGCAATCTGGCGTCGAACCGCTGGCAATATAACCTCGCTTACTTCAATCTTCTCGAGAAGAACACAAACAGCGGGCTGAATTCGTTTGCTCTCAGAAAACAGCAAGTGTTTGTTGCCAACGTGTACAGACAGGACTTTCTCTTTCAGGGCTACACGGCGCAATTCAGCCTGGATTACGACGACGACGCTCCCACCATCCATTACGACGACAACGGATTCCTGGTGCGGCCCGCGCCGGTCGGCGCCGTCGTTTCCAATGGCGCCATTCAAACCCATAGCGTTCACGCAGCCTATCTGGGTTGGAACGGCGATGGCCACATCGGGCGCGTGAATCTGAGCCACGCTTTCTACCAGGCTCTGGGGAGAGATAGTTTCAATGCAATTGCCGGGCGCCCCGTCACTATCAACGCGCAGATGGCTGCACTCGAGCTATCTGTCGACAAAGACTGGGCGCGATTCAAGGGTTCGGTGTTCTACGCATCCGGCTCTGCAAATCCGCGCAGCGATCACGCACGTGGTTTCGACGCCATCGAAGATTTCCCTGAGTTTGCTGGCGGAATTTTCAGTTTGTGGAATCGCGAGGGCATCCGTCTGACCGGTTCCGGCGTGAACCTGACCTCACCGGATAGTTTGCTGCCGAGCTTGCGCTCGAGCAAAGATGAAGGGCAGGCAAATTTCGTCAACCCCGGAATTTTCCTCGCGAACCTGGGTTCGGACTTCGATCTCACACCGAAGTTGAAAGGGTTCGTCAACGTCAACTATCTTCGATTCGAGCGCACCGAGCCGCTCGAGCTGCTGCTGTTCCAGGCGCCCATTCACCATACAATCGGAGTCGATTCCAGCATCGGTGTCCGCTATCGGCCACCGCTGACGGAAAATATTTCGATCACCGCTGGCGCCGCAACACTGGTGCCCGGCCAAGGGCTGCGCGACATCTACACCGGCAAGATGATGTTTTCACTTTTCACGAATGTGCGATTTCAGTTCTGACGCCATACCAGGAGCAAGAACCAAGTGCCGGAACGAGGACCGTTGACTGAGAATTTGACCGGGTGGCGGGGCGAATCCCTTCGACGCATCGGTTATCGACACGCCGCTGCCTCCGGACTTCTCGCCACTCTCGTTCTTCTGTTTGCCCTGGAGCACGGCTCGAGCGCCCACCCGCAGACGTCGCAGCCAAGCCTCATCACTCAAACCCAGGCTGAGGCTGACCAGAAAAGCACTGGTTGCATCACGTGTCATGACGGCATCGATGAACCGACAATGCATCCGACCCGCACGGTTCGGCTGGGTTGCGTGGATTGTCACGGCGGCGACCCGACGGCGAGCATTCCGCCCGGAACAGCAAAAGATTCCGCAGCCTACGAACAAGCAAAGCTGAAAGCTCACGTGCAGCCGCGCGATCCCGAATTCGCCCACGGTCTGGCGAACGCCGAACGCGCTTACACAAAGTGGCTGCGTGAGAGCTACGACTATGTGCGGTTTGCGAATCCGGGCGATCTGCGCGTCGCCCCGCAAACCTGCGGCTCGGCAGGATGCCACGCGACGGAAGTCCGCAACGTGAGCACCAGCATGATGACCCACGGCGGCTTCCTCTGGGGCGCTGCCCTCTACAACAACGGGTCATTTCCACTCAAGAACGCGCGATTCGGTGAAAGCTATTCGGCGGACGGCCTGCCGCAAACGATTCGGACGGTACCTCCTCCAACCCCCGAGGAAACCCGGACAAAAGGCGTGGTGCCTGAGCTAACTCCCCTCGAACGCTGGGAAATCTCGCAACCAGGAAACGTCCTCCGCGTGTTCGAGCGTGGCGGCTCCAAGAAAGGCGAGATCGGCAATCCCAACCCGGATGCAGATCCCGGGCGTCCGGACGACAAACTCGGAGAGCGCGGCTTCGGCACTCTTTTGCGAACCGATCCCGTATTTCTTGGTTTGCAGAAAACGCGCCTGCTTGATCCTCTGCTTTCCTTGCCCGGCACAAACGATCAGCCCGGCGACTATCGTGGCAGCGGTTGCACGGCTTGCCATGTGGTTTATGCGAACGATCGTTCGCCCGAGCACTCCGGCCCCTACGCGCCCTTTGGCCATCTGGGCGAGAGCGCTTCGTCCGATCCAACGATCGCGAAAAATGAGCCGGGCCATCCGATCCGCCATTCATTCACTCGTTCAATTCCATCCAGCCAATGCATGGTCTGCCACGTCCACCCCGGGACGAATATGGAAACCACCTACTTTGGCTATACATGGTGGGACAACGAGGCGGACGGCGAGCTCATGTACCCGGCCCAGCAGCGTAATCCGACCGCAGAAGAAAAATATCAAACTTCTCTGAGGAATCCGGAAGGCGCTGCGCCGCGCGGATTGTGGTCCGATCCTAAGTTTCTCGAACAGGTAGGCAGCGCACAATTCAACGCGCAGCTCAAACAAACCCAATTTGCCGATTTTCATAGCCACGGCTGGATTTTCCGCGCCGTCTATAAGCGAGACAGAAAAGGCAACCTGCTCGATGCGGACAACAAAATCGTCTCCCCGGATGATCCGGAGAAGTTCGGGAAGGCCGTGCATCTGAAAGACATTCACCTGGAAAAGGGGATGCAGTGCGTGGATTGCCACTTCGAACAGGACGCTCACGGCAACGGCAAGCTTTACGCCGAGCCTCGCGCTGCGATCGAACTTGATTGCATCGATTGCCACGGCACGGTGGAGAAGCACGCGACGTTGATTACCTCAGGCGCCGCAGCCCCGGATGGCGGAACGCACCTCGACGCGCTCCGCACTCCCTGGAACAGCCGCCGTTTCGAATGGAGAGACGGCAAGCTGTATCAGCGGTCGATGGTTGAGCCCGATCAAGAGTGGGAAGTCGTGCAGACGCTGGACACCATCACGCCCGGGAATCTTCACTACAGCGAAAAATCGCGATGGGCCAAGACGGTGCGCACCGATGGCACGACGTGGGGCGCGCTGCCCGCGGACGAGTCGCAGCTCGCTCACCCTAACAGCCGTATGACCTGCTACGCGTGCCACACTTCCTGGACGCCCAACTGCTTTGGTTGCCATCTCTCCATGACGGCCAACCAGCGCAAACCCATGCTTCACAACGAAGGCCTCACCACGCGCAACTGGACCGCCTACAACTTTCAGGTCTTGCGCGATGACGGCTTTATGCTGGGCGTTGACGGCACAGTTACGGGCCACCGCGTCGCCCCGGCGCGCTCCTCCTGCGCGATTGTGGTCAGCTCCCAAAATCAGAATCGCGAATGGCTCTATTACATGCAGCAGACGGTTTCAGCCGAGGGATTTAGCGGGACTGCGTTCAGCACCTTCGTTCCTCACACGGTGCGATCAAAAGAAACAAAAGCCTGCGATGACTGCCACGTTTCCCAGCACAACGACAACAACGCATGGATGGCGCAAGTTCTCCTCCAAGGCACCAACCTCTTGAATTTCATGGGGCGCTATATTTACGTTGCGGACGGTGCAAAGGGGTTCGATGCCGTGGCTGTCGCGGAACACGATGAGCCGCCGGCCATCATTGGCAGTTATCTTCAGCGGCTGGCCTATCCCGACGATTACCGCGAGCATGTCGGGCGTGGTCGCGAACTCAAGGAGGCCTATCATCATCCCGGCAACGTGCTCGATGTGCAACTTCGCGGCGAATATTTATATGCCGCGCTCGGCAAAGGCGGGTTCCGCGCATACGACGTCGCCAACATCGACAATAAAGGCTTTTCCGAGCGAGCGGTAACAGCCCCCGTTTCCCCAATGGGCCAGCGCCTTTACGTGAAAACAAAATACGCGATGGCCATCGCCAGCCCCTCCACACAAGCGGTCGACCCGATTCGCACGCGGCGCCCGGAAAATGAAGAACAGCCGATCCACGCGATCTATGCATTTCTCTACGTCGCGGACAAATACGAAGGCCTCGTAGTCGTCGGAGATCCGAATCCGAAAAGTAAAACTCCGGGTGTCAGCACATTGCTCGACGGCGATCCGCGAAACAACTTTCTAAAGCGTGCGCTGGCGTTCAATCCGAATGGAATTCTCAACGGCGCCCGCCGCATCACGATTGTCGGCACGTACGCTTACATGCTGTGCGACCGCGGCCTCGTCGTCGTCGATCTGGATAAGCCGCTCCAGCCGCGCGTCGTGGCGGAAATCGGAGCACCCGAGTTGAACGATCCGCAAGGGATCGCCATTCAATTCCGCTATGCGTTCGTCGTCGATCGAGATGGGCTCAAGGTGCTGGACGTTACCTCGCTCGATCATCCTCGCGTCGTGCCGAATGCCGCGGTGCACTTGGAAGATGCCCGCAATGTATACGTCGCGCGCACCTACGCCTATGTCGCGGGCGGCAAGCAAGGCCTTGCCATCGTGGATGTCGAGAAACCGGAGCAGCCGAAGCTCGACCAGATTTTTTCGAGCGACGGGAAGTTGAATGACGTGCGCGACGTCAAAATCGGGATGGTGGACGCCAGCGCCTTCGCGTTTGTCGCCGACGGCCGCAACGGGCTTCGCGTTCTGCAGCTCTTGTCTCCCGAGGATTCCCCGAACGCGTACGGCTTCAGCCCGCGGCCGACGCCGAAACTCATCGCCACCTATCGCACCAACGGACCTGCTCTGACGATCTCCAAAGGAGTCGATCGCGACCGCGCCGTCGATGAGAGCGGGAACCAGATCGCCGTATTTGGACGCCGCGGGGCGCGGCCCTTCAATCGCACGGAAGCCGAGCAGTTATATCTGCGGGACGGCAAACCTTACAGCGTCACGAACGATCCGCCGGCACCTGCACGTTAGTTTCACACCGGTTGTGCTCACACGCTTGACAACCCCTCGTTCTGAAATCTAAAATCCATAGGCGAAGAAAAAGCGAATATTAAAACCCCTCTCTTTCGCCCTTCGCTTTCACCATGAGCTCAAAATTTACCGCTTTGCGTTTGCACGTCGAATCCGCATTGGCGACCCGCGTCGCGAGCCCGTTTCAATACCGCGACCGCCAGATCGTGGAAACCGTTCCTGCCGGCATCCCCCCGGTGGATCTTCTTACCGGAGGGCTTCCCCGCGGCAGTTTGACGGAAATCTATGGCCCTCCCTGCTCCGGCAGGACCAGTTTGTTGATTTCCGCCCTTGCGTCGCGAACTGCGGCTTTGGAGGTGTGCGCGCTCGTCGACGCGCGCGACGCTTTCGATCCCTACTCCGCGGAGGCAGCCGGGGTGAGATTGAAACAACTGCTCTGGGTGCGCTGCCGGAATGTTGACCAGGCTATCCGCGCCACCGATCTGCTCATCCAGGGCGGAGGCTTCGGTTTGATCGCCCTCGATCTGAGTGACACTCCGCCGCACATGGTCCGCTACGTTCCCCTCCAAGTATGGTTTCGTTTTCGCCGGGCCGTGGAACATACGCCGACTGTTTTCGTCGTTCTGGAGCAGGAGTCGAACGCGAAAACCTGTGCTTCTCTGGTCCTCGGGCTTCGCGCTCAAGAGACACGGTGGTCGCAAACATCCGAAGCGCTTGAGGAAATTCTCTCGCCGCATTCACCGGGATGCCTGCTCGACGGCTGGAAGAGCCACGCGGAGATCATCCGTTCTCATGCGAAGCGTGAAAACCCGGGATGGATCGATCCGGACGACATCTCTATGGACGCGCGCTGCACCGGCGCCGATTTCGAAACGCAAGCCATACGGGGCGATTCCCTCACATTGCCCGGCAAACTCAGCTTGGGAGGAGGCACTGGTCAAAGGTGAACATTTCACCCAATCCCTTTGCCTCTTCTCTGGACTCTTATGGCATTCGCTTCCATTTTCGTTCCCAATTTTATGGTGCAGGCGGTTGTGCGCGCCGACCCCGGCCTGCGCGAATGCGCTCTGGCTTTGATCGAGGGAACTCCGCCGTTATGCAGTGTGGTTGCGATCAACGAAAAAGCTGCGCGCATGGGAATCGAATGCGGAATGGCGAAAACCAACGCCGCGCAATTTGCCGGACTCGAAATTCGTCCTCGTTCGTCATCGCAGGAAACCATAGCCCATGCGGCACTGCTCGATATCGGCTGGTCGGTTTCCCCTCGCATCGAAGACACTGCGCAGGACGCGATCATTCTGGATTTGTCCGGCCTCACCTCTCTATTCGGCACAGAAAAAGACATCGGCGCGCACCTTGCCGAGCGTTCATCGGAATGCGGCTTGCATTCGAATATTGCCATTGCCTCGAATGTTGATACGGCGCTGATCGCTGCACGAGGTTTCCCCGGGATCACGGTAATTCCGTCCGGAGAGGAATCGAAGCATCTGGGCGATTTGCCCGTCAGCGTTCTTTCGTCTTCCGTGGAAACCGCCGAAACACTGCGCCGCTGGGGCGTACATATCTGCGCTGCTTTTGCTGACCTGCCAATTTTGCAGCTCTCCGAACGTCTCGGTCAGGAAGGAGTTCGCCTGCATGCGCTAGCGCGCGGAGCACATTCGCGCTCGCTCGTTATTGCGGAACCGGACCATTCCTTCAAAGAAGAGATGGAGCTGGACGATGCCGTCGAGGAACTCGATCCCCTGTCGTTCCTTCTGGGCCGGCTGCTCGACCAACTCTGCGCGCGTTTGGCGGCGCGTTCTCTGGCGGCCGTTGCGATTCGGGTGCGTTTCGAGCTGCAACCATCTTTTGAAGCCGCGTTGGACACTCGCCAGGAGACGATTCGCCGGAAAAATCCACCGGGCGTGTATGAAAGGGTCATCCAACTCCCCATCCCGGCGCGCGATTCGAAAATGCTTTTGACATTACTGCGACTGCGCTTGCAAGCGAATCCGCCCGCTGCGCCCATTCACAAAATCACGCTTGCAGCGGACTCCGCCCGGCCGCGCGCGACGCAGGGCGGCTTGTTTCTCCCCAGCTTCCCCGATCCCGAAAAGCTGGAGCTCACGATCGCGCGAATCGCACACGTGGTGGGCGAGGCCAACGTCGGTTCACCATCCTTAGTGGATACCCACCGCCCCGGAGAATTTCAGATGCGCAAGTTTCTGACGCCGCTCGAAATCGCGGACACAAATCGCAGCCGCACAAATGCTCTCGACCCAAGGAAAGAATGCAAAAGTTCCAAAGTCCCGGCAAGCTTTCGAGCTTTCCGCCCGCCTGTTCCCGCAAGACTCGAACTGCATGCAGGACGCCCCACTCGCGTCATTTTCCAGGGTATGAGCGGGGAGGTGTTTTCCGCTTCCGGTCCGTGGCGCACATCCGGTGACTGGTGGCGGGAGGATCCCTGGCAGGACGATGAATGGGACTTGGAAATTCATTTCCACCCGCCTTCGGAACACCGCGATGCGTCCGCGCACATTCATCCCGATTGTGGCCTCTACCGTCTCTATTACGACTCGCTGCGCGCAGGCTGGTTTGTGCGCGGACTCTACGACTGATGTACATCGAACTTCACGCGCGTTCCGCATTCAGCTTTCTCGAAGGCGCTTCCTCGCCCGAGGAACTGGTCCGTGCCTGCGCCGAACACGGCATGCCCGCGATGGCTTTGCTCGATCGCGACGGCGTGTACGGCTCTCCACGTTTCCATTTGGCTGCAAAGAAACTTTCCATCCGGGCGCACATCGGCGCGGAAGTCACATCCGCTGCAGGCTGGCGCTATCCCGTGCTCGTCGAATCGCGCGAGGGTTACCAAAATCTATGCCGTCTCGTCACCCGCATGAAGCTCCGCGCGAGAAAGGGAGAAGGCTGCGCTCAGCCTGATGAAATCGCAGCGATGAGCGGCGGCCTGATTTGCCTGACGGGCGGCGCAGAAGGCCCTCTGGCGCACGCTTTGGCGCAAGGCGGCATCGAATCCGCGGCGAAATGCGTGGAGGAGCTTTGCCGTGCGTTCAGCCGGCACAATGTGTACGTCGAACTCCAGCGCCATTTTTCCCGCGAAGAAGAAGCGCGTAATCAGGCTGCCGTCGCCATCGCACGAAAACTGAAGCTGCCCTTGCTTGCGACCAATGGCGTCTCATACGCGCAGCCGCAGCAGCGCGAGGTACTCGATGTTTTCACCTGTATCCGCCATCACCGAACACTCGCGACAGCCGGCCGGCTGCTCGTCCGCAATTCCGAGCGCAGTTTCAAAACGCCCGCGGAAATGGCGCTTCTTTTCTCCGATCTTCCCGAGGTTATTGCCAATACACAGGTTCTTTCCTCGCGCCTCCAATTCACTCTAAATGACCTCGGATACAAATTCCCCGTGTATCCAGTCCCTGATGGCGAATCGGAGATGCAATTTCTTCGGCGTCGGGCAGACGAAGGTATGCTTTTCCGCTACGGCCCGGACGACGAACGGGCGCGGCGCCAAATCGATCGCGAACTCGCGCTAATTGAAAAGCTCGCTCTGGCTGGCTACTTCCTGATCGTCTGGGACATCGTCCGCTTCTGCCGTGAAAAAAACATTCTCGTGCAGGGACGCGGCTCCGCGGCCAATAGCGCCGTCTGCTACGCACTCGGCATTACCGCGGTTGATCCGGTCGGGATGGACCTTCTCTTCGAGCGCTTTTTGTCCGAGGAGCGCGGCGAGTGGCCGGACATCGATCTCGATCTCCCAAGCGGAGATCAGCGGGAGCGCGCCATTCAGTATGTGTACGAGCGCTACGGACAATTGGGCGCTGCCATGACGGCGAATGTCATCACCTACCGCGGCCGCTCGGCCGCCCGGGAAATCGGCAAGGCTTTGTCGTTCGATCCGGAAACGCTCGATCGCTTGGCCAGCCTCGTCGGAGCGTGGGAATACAAGGATCCCGGCGATTCGCTCAACCGTCAATTTCGCGACGCCGGTCTTGATCTCCGGCATCGGCGAATCCGCAAATTCTTCGAGCTTTGCCAGGCCGTGCAGGATTTGCCGCGCCATCTTGGGCAGCATTCCGGCGGGATGGTGGTCTGCCAGGGGCAATTGGATTCCGTCGTCCCGCTCGAACCGGCCACGATGCCCGGCCGCGTGGTCGTGCAATGGGACAAGGAAGATTGCGCCGACATGGGCATCGTGAAAGTGGACCTCCTCGGCCTGGGAATGATGGCTGTGCTCGAGGAATCGCTCCAAATCATTCGCGAGCATCATGGAGAAGAGATCGATCTCGGCCATTTGCCGGCAGATGATCCGGCCGTCTATTCAGCGTTGCAAAAGGCAGACACGGTCGGGATGTTTCAAGTCGAAAGTCGCGCCCAGATGTCGTGCCTGCCTCGCCTCCATCCGAAACGCTTCTATGACATCGTGGTGCAGGTCGCGATTATTCGCCCGGGACCCATCGTCGGGAAAATGGTTCACCCATATTTACGGCGCCGCCAGGGGCTGGAACTGCCCGATTACCTTCATCCAGATCTCCAGCCCGCTTTGGAGCGCACGCTCGGCGTGCCACTTTTCCAGGAGCAGTTACTGCGCATGGCGATGATCGCCGCAGGATTCACGGGCGGTGAAGCCGAGGAGTTGCGCCGGGCCATGGGATTCAAGCGTTCCGAAGCGCGAATGAAAGAAATAGAGGTCAAGCTCCGGCGCGGGATGGAAACGAAAGGAATCATTGGAGAAACACAGGACAAGATCGTTCAGTCGATCACTTCCTTTGCCCTCTATGGGTTTCCCGAATCGCACGCCGCGAGTTTCGCGTTGATTGCGTATTCCAGCGCCTGGTTGAAGTGCCACTATCTCGCGGCGTTCACTGCGGCAATGCTGAACAATCAGCCGATGGGTTTTTATCAGCCGGACACGCTCGTGAAAGACGCTCAGCGGCACGGGCTGAAATGCAAGCCTATCGATCTGACGCGATCCGATTGGCAATGCACGCTCGAAAAGATTCCCGAAGGGTTCGCCGTGCGTCTGGGGATGCGCTACGTCAGGGGCTTGCGCAAAGAGATCGCGCTCGAAATCGTGCGCCAGCGCAACGTTAGCGCGTTCGCTTCGATCGACGATTTGAAGCAGCGCATTCCGGAAATACAAAAGACCGAGCTTGCGGCGCTCGCCGAAGTCGGCGCCATGAATTTCATGGCCGCCCGGCGCGGCTTCCATCGTCGCGACGCCCTCTGGCAGATCGAGCGCGCTGCACGCCGGCCCGGGCCGCTTCTCGAGACACAGGAAACGCCTGAGAGCGAGCCTGCCCTTGCATGGGATTCGCCGTTGGCGCCCATGACCAACGAAGAAAGATTGGTCGCGGACTTCCGCGGCACGGGGATGACGATCGGGCCGCACCCGATGGCGTACCGCCGCGCGGAGATGAAAAAACGTGGAATCCTTGCGGCCATCGAGCTTGCGAAACTTCCGGATGGCGCGCACGTGCGAGTCGCCGGAGCAGTGATTGCCCGCCAGCGCCCCGGCACGGCCAAAGGCTTCGTCTTTCTCAGCCTGGAAGATGAAACCGGAATCGCGAACGCGATCATCACGCCGCAGCTATTCGAGCGGGACCACACCGTGGTGGTCCATCACCCTTTTTTGATGATCGAAGGCACGCTTCAGAATCAGGAAAACGTGGTTGCGGTGAAGGTTAAACGCGTCCGGCCTCTGGCGATCACCCGCGCGGAAACCACATCGCACGACTTCCACTAAAAATTCTACCGGCTGCCTTCGGGCAGATCGTCCTTCCATCCCAGAATCGCCTCGGAAGTATCGCGCGTCGCCCCCAGCCGGTCGCGCGCGAACGCCCAGCGCTCTCGAATCAGTCGCGAGAGGGGCGCATCGAGCCGCACCGCCTCGCCGAGATCCGCCGCGATTCTCACATCCTTGGCCATCAGACCCAGCGCAAAACCGGTCGCGAACTTGCCGCCCAGCACGTGTTCCTTCACCATGAACTCGGTCGTGAAGTTGCGGCCCGTCGAAACGTTCAGAATATCGACCATCGTCCCCTGATCCAGGCCGAAGCGTTCGCCGATCAAGAGCGCCTCGACCACCGCGGTATATCCGGCTGCCGCGATGTAATTGTTCAAAGCCTTCATGGCGTGACCGGTTCCGAGAGGGCCGGTTTCAAACAATTGCTTGCCCATGGCCAGAAGCAAAGGCTTCGCGCGCTCGATCGCGCCCTTGTCATTTCCACCGATCATGATGGCGAGCGTGCCTGTCTTGGCGCGTGGAACGGCGCCGGACACTGGAGCATCGATCAGGATGACCCCTGCGCGCTCAAGAGCCTTTCCAAGCTCGCGCGTACCCACTGGCTCGGAAGAGCTCATATCGATCACGAGCGCGCCCGGCCTCAACGCCTTCGCGAACGCGCCGCCCTGAGCTTCGAGAATTACGTCCCGCACGATCTGCCCCGTGGGGAGCATCGTGACCGTTACTTCGTTCTCGGCAATCTTTCCAAGGCTGGCAGCCGCCTGACAATTGTGTTCCCGCGCAAAGCGAGAACTCTTTTCCGAATCGAGATCGAACACCATGAGCTGATGCCCGGCCTTGGCAATATTGCTGGCCATGGGCCAGCCCATGTTTCCGATGCCGATAAACCCGACGCGCATGGCGATACTCGCTCCTCTACTCGAGCCCCAATTCTTTCAGCACATCCGTTGCATGATTGAAACTGTCGACACCTGCGGGGACCCCTGCATAGATCATGCTGTGCAGCAGGACTTCGCGGATCTCATCCTTGCTCACTCCGTTTTTCACTGCGCCGCGAACGTGCCCCTTCAACTGATTCGGCCTGTTGAGAGCGACAAGAAGCGCCATCGTCAGCATGCTGCGGGTCTTGCGGTCAAGCAGTTGCCGGGTCCAGACTTCTCCGAAGCAGTAGCGCGTCACGATCTCTTGAAGCGGCCGCGTGAAATCCGTGGCCGACTCAAGCACCTGGTCGGAAAGCGCCGGGCCGAACATGTCGCGCCGCACCGCCAGGCCCGCCGAAAAGGTGTCCTTGTTTCCGGCGGACTGGCTCTGCGCTGGCGCCGCCACTTCGTAGTGGAACAGTGTGACACCGCCCGTCGCGTAGTTCGCCACGTCCGCCGCGACCTTCTGGCCGATGGGAGACTGCATCGCAGCTCCCATCGCCGCCTCGCTCGCAAACTCGCCTTCCCATATGCAGAAGTAAGGCGACGGGCTGCCGACGCCCTCGAGCGAAAAGCTGTGCCGGCTCGACAAGAGTCCGGGAAGCTGCGCGGCGAGAGGCAGATGTGTTCCTTCATAGTAGCGCTTGAAATGCGTCGGATCTTTGGGCGGCGGATAGAGGGCGATCACTTTGTGCATGGCTGTGGTTTCTCCCTAGACGATTCTTGACACTGGAACGCTTCTACTAAAGACGAAACAGCTTGCGTGCCGTCTCGCCAAGAATGTTGCGCTTCGCTTGCTCGCTCAGAAACGGCAGTCCTGCAATGCGTGCAGGAACGTCGAAATCCCAGTGCGGCCAATCGGATGAGTACATCAACTGCGTATCGGCATTGATTGCTTTGAAGGTCGCTTCCAGCATGTGCGGAATCGTCACTTCGAGCGGCTGCGACGTAAAATACATCTCCCGGATGTACTCGCTCGGGAGCCGCTTCAAAAGTGGAGCGTCCGACTGCCGCATCAGATACTCGTGATCGAGCCGTTGCATCATGAACGGAACCCACGCCAGGCCGCTCTCGATCCAAATCACTTTCAACTTCGGAAAGCGCTCCGGCAATCCATTGACGACCCAGTTCGTCAAGTGCGTCATGTTGCATGTGACGAACGACATCGAGTGCACCGAGAGGAACCGGTTCATCGTGGTCGTCATCGTATCGCCCCAAGTCGGACCGGCGTGGAACGCCAGCGGCAACCCACGTTCCTCGATTTCCTTGTAGATCCGCATGTACATGTTCTTGTGAACGCCCGTATGGCGCTGACTCGTGATCATGAACCCGACCACGCCGGGCGTTTCGCCGAATTCACGAATCATCTTTATGCACGCATCGGGATCGTGGAACGGCAAGCAAAGCAGCGTCTTCACGCGCTTTTCGCGCGGCAGAATCGTCTGGGTGAACCAGCGATTGTACGCAAACGTCATCGCCGTCACGATGTCCGGCTCGGGATGGAGACCCATTTCCAGCATGGGCTGCGGGAATACGACCTGCATCTTGATCCCCATGGAATCCATCGCGCGGCGCACGAGAGTCAGGTCGCGGTGCTCGTCCGTCTTCTCCACATATTCCCCGAGTTCCGCTTGGTGGGGGATTCGCCCAAACACATCCTGAAAAGTGAGCCCGACAGGGTGATTGCTGAAAGCCAATTGTTTTGCGTTCGGCCAGATCTGCGTCATCGTTTTTGCATTGTGGCGAAGGACGGGATTCTCAAGATGGTCCAGGATTTCGGCCCACGAGTCGAATTCCACGTGGTGCGCATCGACATCTACAATGAAATAATCGTCGAGATGATAGCGAGCGATATCGCGCCGTGCATTCGCGAGGATCTCCCTCGAATCGGTGCGCGTCGTAATCTGCTGCACCTTATGTTCGGTGGCGACGTTCGCGCCATTGACCACTTCGGTTTTGCTCATAGCCCTGTCCTCACCTTGGAAGCCTCTCACGCTCCCGATGTGTCGCCGCGCCGCGCCGTCCGTGAAAACCAGAGAGCCAGATCGAACGGATTCAAATGTTGCGCACGGAGTAGCGCGCACGCGACCACCATCGCTTCGGTGGTTGAAACCGTGTCGTCGATCACGGGAACTTCCGATTCCGTCTCTTCGACAGCTGCCGCGTAAAGCTTCACAGCTCCACTGACGAGATTCGTCACGTCATCCCGTGGCACGCGATCAACTTCCCCAGCGCCGATCGTCCGCTCGATCTGCCCCCGCAATCCAACGAGAAGTGCCGAGAGTCTCGCGGCTTCCTCAGACGGTGACATAAATTCCATCGGCTGACTCTTCCACGGTGACGCGAATCAATTGAGCTGTCCGCCGGCCGGGATGCTCGCCGGTTTTGATGTCATATTCGAAGCCGTGCCATGGGCAAACGATGTGCAGCCTCGATTCGTCGAACGCAAAACCGCGGCTTTCTCCACCCTCGTCGATCACTTCCGTCACGCGCGGGATGATCTTCCCCTGGCAGACGGGTCCGCCCTGATGCGCGCAGGTGTTCAAATACGCGTAGAGTTTCCCGTCTACGCGGAAGATACCGATCGTGGCGTCGCCTACGTCGACTACCAAACGGCCGCCTTCCGGCACACGCTCGCTCGCGCCGACGTAAGCCCTCTGAGATGTTGCCGGCATGGATCCTCCAAACTCGCTGCCAATGGCGCGTATTGTATGTTGAGAATCGCCCCTTATCAACTCGCGCGCATCGGCCCGAATGTGATATACCGCGTGCGCCATGTTTGAGCAAACTCTCAATCCGACAGGCCACCTCTGGTTAACCGTCGCGGCTGCCTTGGTCCCGCTCGTGGCATTAATTCTGATGCTCGCCGTGTTTCGAATCACGGCCTGGCTGGCCACGATCATCGCCGGGATCATTACAGTGCCACTGGGTGTGATCGTATGGCACGCGCCGCTCGCAAACACGATGACTTCCTACGCGTACGGCGGCCTGACGGGCATCTGGTCGATCGACTGGATCACCTTCTGGGGCTTGATCATTTTCAACACGCTCGTACTCACCGGAAATTTCGAACGCTTCAAAAACTGGATGGTTCATCACGCCACCGCCGACATTCGAATTCAAACGATCATGCTCGCCTGGGCTTTTGGAGCGCTTTTGGAAGGGCTCGTAGGTTTTGGCTACCCGTGGGCCGTTGTCGTGCCGATTTTGGTTGGGCTGGGGATTGCCGACCTTGAGGCGATACGCGTCGCCGCGCTCGCGAACAACGCGCCTGTTTCTTACGGGGCGCTCGGTGCGCCCATTATCGGGCTCGCGAGCGTCACAGGACTGCCGCTACTCGCGCTTTCGGGCTCCATCGGGAATGTCGTCGCCATTTTGGCGCTGCTGCCGCCATGGGTCTTGATCTTCCTCGTGAGCGGCTGGGACGGCCTCGTCGAGGCGTGGCCGTTGGCCATTGTCGGATCGCTTTCCTACATCTTGGGACAATGGCCGGTCGCGCGCTTCTTAGGACCCTATCTGCCCGATTTGAGCGGTGCGCTGGTTTCCTTCTGGATTTTATTTCTGTTCGTGAAGATATGGCGTCCCAAGAACATTCGCGGATTCGGCGGGGCCGTGCTGAAACCTGTGGCCTCGACAGCTATAGATTCATCCGAATTCACGTCGCCGCGCTCCGCATTTTTTGCCTGGGTTCCTTATCTCGTGCTCATACTCGTCGTAGTCGCGTGGACCGGTCCTTGGTCGCACCTCCCGGCGATTAGCTGGCTTAAACTGACGATCGCGGCAAAGTCTTCGGTCACGCAAAAAACGCTGACCTCAGTGTTCAACTTCACGCCACTGAGCGGCGGCACGTCAATTCTGGCCTCCTGGCTGGTCATTTTGATGATCCTGCGGCCGCGCGGCCAAATTCTCAAACAGGTCTTTGCGCGGACATTCAAGCAGATGTGGGGCGCCTTACTCGTCGCATTCTTTATCTTCGCGCTCGCCTACATTTTCGTTTACACCGGAATGGCGAATTCATTGGCTTACGGACTGTCTAAGATCGGCGTCTTCTTTGTCGTTTTGGCCCCGATTCTTGGCTGGGTTGGTGTTGCGCTCTCCGGGAGCAACACGTCCACGAACGCGATGTTCGGTCCGGTGCAAGCCGCAACCGGGCGTCTTCTGAATCTCCCGGTGCTCTTGCTCCCCACGCTCAATTCCGTGGGAGCCGAGGTCGGCAAGCCGATTGCGCCGCAGACAGCGAGTGTCGGCGTGTCAACGAGCCGATTCGTGCGCAGTGAAGGCCAAGTCATCCGCCACAATATGGGATGGACGCTGATCGTCCTCGCATATCTAATCTTGATCGCGCTGTTGTTCTACTACGTATTTCCTGTCTCGATGTCGCTCCAAGCGGGCTGATCGTTGGGCACGTAATATCGACGCTGGGGTCGCGCAGCACGATTGTGGATCTCGCGCTTCGTCGGTTCGGAAGGGATCGATGGGATTGGTGGGCCTGGGTAGACTTGAACTACCGACCTCACCCTTATCAGGGGTGCGCTCTAGCCACCTGAGCTACAGGCCCAACTTACTGGCAGATAATATCTTACGCGATTGGCCGCCTTCGTCAAATAATGCTAAGTGTCCGTTTACCGTCCGGCGCGGATTCAAATCTGCAAACACTTGCGAAATCCAAACGCCTAACGAAACCCATTTTATCATCGGCTAGGGAATGAGCATAGCGGGCCGTCATGATTATGCTGTTATGCCTACACAACGTTAACTATCTCGATCGCCGTCGTACAGCACCGCGGTCCGGACAATGGGGGGCCGTGAAGATTCGAATCGAATTTGTCGCGAGCTTCTGGCGGTTTATCTTCCACCTGTTCAACCCGCTAGAATAGCAACTTGAATCCCAATTGAATCGCTCGGGCGTCGCCCGACCCAACGACGGGGTTGCCAGCCGCTACGTCCGGAGTGGCGCACCCGCAGCCGAACAGGCCGGGTGCCCTGGGATTCCAAGGGCCGGCCGTGCCGAACCCGTTCGGCCCTCCGTACGGATTGGCAAAATTCGGATGGTTGAGGACGTTGAAAAACTCGGCGCGAAACTGGCCACTGAACCGTTCCCCGAATCTCCAAACCTTGAAAAGAGAAACGTCCCAGTCGCGGAAGCCCGAATCTCGGAAAAGGTTACGGGGCATGCTGCCGAAGGTGCCAAGCGCCGGTGGAACCAAAACCGATTTGCCCTTCACGTAGCAGCCGGCCTTGTCGAGTGTCAAGGTCGAGGGAGCATCTCCGAGACAAGCCGTGCGAAAGGGCTCTGATTCTGCCGCTGTAAGATTCGTGCAAGTAACCGCATCCGCGGTTTCAAATGTCCCGCTGCAATAGGGTATCCCAACCGGCCCGGAAGTGAAGTCGGAAGGGCGCCCAAAGAAATCCCAGCGATCCGTGAAATCACCGGTGTTGCTAAAGTTGTCTTGTGTGTCATCCACGGTCCACGGTTGGCCGCTCTCGAGAGTGACGAGTGAATTGATCTGCCAGCCTTCCAACATCTGGCCGGGCGATTTCCGCCCGGGAATGGCATACGTGGTTGTCAGCGTGAAGTGGTGCCGAATGTCAAAATCGCTGCTGGCATAGTCCCGCCCCGGATGCTGGCTATCCTGTGGCATGATCGCGAACGCATCGAGGGAACTTGTGTCCAGCGCGTGCGAGTAGGTGTAGCCCGCGATGAAAGACAAACCATGATATGTGTGCTGGGTCAGCGTGACTTGCAGACCGTTGTAGTTCGACCAGCCAATGTTTGATAGTTCGTTGATGAACCCTAGATAGTCAAACTTCGTGGCAAACGGGGCCGGGTTGCCAGCGGCCGAAGGCGTCGGCTGATTGATATTGGTAATCGTGGACAGTCTTTCCCCGTGGTTGCCAACGTACGCAACATCCAGGCCCAGTGTGCTCGTGAAGCTGTGCTGGACGCTCACGGTCCAGTTGGCGATATAGGGGTATTTGTAGTTCGGAACGACTCCGAGAACTCCACATGGCGCAAAGGAAGCGCATCCTGGGGTAGCGCTTGAAAATACCTGGCCGTTCCATTGGGCGGGACCCACGGAAGAAGCAATTACGCCGCTGGAAATCGTGCCGGGGCCGGGATTGCCATCGAGCGTAAATCCCGTGGGGATCGTGCCGATACCAGTAGCTGCGCCGTCCTGCGTGGCCAACTGGCCGAAGAACTCGCCCAAGAACGGATGGTCGTAGATGACAGCGCCCCCGGCTCGGATGGCGGTCCTCCCGTTGCCGGTTGGGTCCCAAGCAATGCCGATGCGCGGTGAGAAGTTCCTGCGATCCGGTTGGAATACTTGGCTGATTTGTTTGCCGACTTGTTCGAGTCCGACGGCGGGGCTGAAGTTGCCGATCAAGCCGTTGCGCTCTGTCGGCGGCGCGAAATACTCATAGCGCAGACCCAGATTCACCGTCAACCTAGGGGTTAGACGCCAATCATCCTGAAAGAAGCCGGCGTACGACCATTGATGCAGGTGACGCGCCGGATTACCCTGCAGCACAAGCGCGGGGAAAGCAGCGTATCCCGCGAGAAAATCCTCCAATGCTGTGGAGCAACTCGCACCGTTCAGATTAGGCGGAGGGCAAAGGAATTGAGGATAGAACGGTCCGCCGTTGGAGTTGGCTGCAGCGGCGGGGATGCCGCCACCGTTGAAGCTAATATTGCCTCGTCCGAACGCAAACCCAGCTGCGTCGGCGTGGATGCTCGCGAGTTCAAACCCAAACTTAAATGTATGTTTGCCACGCACATAGGAGACGTTGTCCAAACCGTCGTAAAGCGGCGATGGGCCGTTGAGGGCGGGACGTGTGAAGCTGGTTCCCAACTCGGTGAATGGGCCAATCTGAATCGTAGGCAATCCGCCGGGTTTGATAATGCCCGTATTAATGCCGTAGGTGGTGGCGGGCACTGCGCTGTCGGCGTTGATGATGTCCTGCGTCATGCGGTTAAAGCCGAACCGCACCTCGTTCACCCATTGCGAATTGGGAGTCCATATCCAGCTGTAGTTGTTCGCCCAATCCTTCATGGGGATCACACTCAGAAAGGCCGCATTGGCATACGCGCGGTCTTCGCCGACGCCCGTGTACTCGCTTACGAAAAGCATGCCGGTCAGGGTATTACGATCGTTGATGTGATAGTCAATTTTCGCGATTCCGTTGTCGGTTTGATCCGTATTCGGGAATCCCAAGGTCTCGCTAATCGTACTTGAGGAATTTGCGGGAAACAGGTTCAGCAATTTTGTGCTGACTGTGCTGGGCGTAATGCCTGCGGCGATGAGCGCCTTCGAGGCATCTGGAATACTGTTGGCGCAATCGCCGCCGGTCGCGCAGGCTGTGGTTGGCGCCCCTGGCTGCGAGGTCGTTTCCGGAATGCTCACACCAAAAATGTTCCCGATCAGATCCCTGCGTCCTTCGTATGCGGCAAAAAAGAAGAGCTTGTCCCTAAAGATGGGGCCTCCGACGGTGGCGCCGAAGTTTTCCAACGTGAGGGGCAATTTGTTCTGCCCAATCGGGTTGAAGAAGTTGCGGGCGTCCCACGAGCTGTCACGGCCAAATGCATAGGCGGTGCCATGCAGCGAGTTCGTGCCCGACTTGATGCCGACGTTCACGACCTCACCCGGCTTCCAGCCGAATTCCGCTTTCGGATTCTGCTCCAGGTTGAACTCTTGGATTGCGTCGATCGGCAGAACCGACCCCGCCTCGGTGATTGGCGTCGGCGCATTCACGACGGTCCAGCCGACGTTGTAATCATTGTCCATCAAGCCGTCCACATAGTAGATCGTGGCGCCGGCCCGAAGGCCGTTTGTGCTCTGCGTCCACGCCCCGCCGCCGGGCTGAATGATTACACCCGGACGAAGCGTGATCAGGTTCTGAAAGTTCCGGCCGTTCAGCGGAAGATCATTGATCGCCTCGTTGCTCAATGTTCCACCGAGGGTAGCGCTATTGAGGTCAACGAGCGGGACAGCTTCGGTAACAGTCACCGTTTGCGTGGTCGCTCCAATTGCCAAGGCCACGTCCACTCGGACATCCGTGCCAACCTCGACGAGAACGCCTTGGTGCTCGACGGTTCTGAAACCCTTCGCTTCGGCTCTCACCGTATACGTGCCGGGAACTAAAGCCGCGGCGACGTACGCTCCCGCGCTATCGGCCGTCAGCGTTCGGGACACGTTGGTCCCTACGTTCGTAACCGTAACGGTTGCTCCCGCGACCGCGGCGCCCGATGGGTCCGTGACGCTTCCCAAAATGCGCCCGAAATTGACTTGCGAAAATGCCGGAGAGCAGACCAGCAGCGTGGTCAACATTACAGCCAACAGCACGATCCTAGCGGATCGCAGCTGCACTGGCATTTCCAACTGGCCTCGATTTTGGCTTTTGCGCAGACGGTTCGTGTACATCGTTCCCCCTCGTTGTTCTTCAGAGCAAGTTTGATGTTCCGGTTCTGAAACGCGCTCTACGCCCAGGAGACTCGTCCCGGGGCTTCGTTCCAATACGTACAGTTCAGCGCGAAATGTATATCGCTCAAGCGTCCAACAGTTGGGGATCACCCGTACTTTCCTGCCCCGAAGGCGTGGCGCAAGCATACCCAAAACGGAACGAGGCGATGCTGAATCCATCATTAATTCTTATTAATAATGGGACGCGAGAGTTATTTCAGGCAGGAGTGAACTTGCGCTTGAAGCGGACAACCGCCTTTCCGCTTACTGCGCGGCGATCCGAGTCGCCTGCGAAATGGGAGACGATGTATCGCGCGCGGGCAGCGGCAGAATCACCGTGAAAACCGAGCCTTGGCCGAGCGTGGTTTGGCAGTCGATCTTGCCGCCATGAGCGTTCGCAATCGCCTGTGCGATTGCCAATCCCAGGCCGCCGCCACTGCGAGCTTCGACGGAGTCCGTGCTGGCGGCCCGGTAGAAGCGCTCAAAGATGTGGGGGAGGTGCTCTGAGGAAATGCCCATCCCCTGGTCCTCGAATTGGATTTGGGCGGAACCATTCACACGGCCGAGACTGACTCTGATCCGCGTTTGTGGCGGCGAATACTTGACTGCGTTCTCAAGAAAGATGAGGAAGAGATCCCGCAGGAACGATTCGTCTCCGGTGGATGCGATCTCCGATTGCAGATTCTGTTCAATGGATATGCCCTTACCGCGCGCAAGGGGCACAGCAATCTCACACGCCTCCTCCAAAACCTCGTTGATGTAAAGCGCGTCGTTCGCAACTCGCAGCTGGCCCGCATCCGCCATCGACAGCGTGAATAGCCCTTCCACAATGCGGCTCAGATGCCTCAGCTCATCATGAATCACTTCCAGAGCCTTGCGGTACTCCTTTGGATCTCGGCGCTCTGACAGCAGCAACTCCGTCTCTCCCTGAAGGACAGAGAGAGGGGTGCGCAGTTCGTGCGACGCATTCGATACAAATTGCCTCAGCTGTTGGAACGCAGCGATTACACGGGCGAAGAGCTCGTTGAACGTCGATGCAAGATGCCCGAGTTCGTCGCGAGAGTTGGACACAAGTCTGGGCGGCTTCAAGTCCACTTGGCCCGGCTCCGAGATGAGTTGCGTTAGGCGTGCCGCTTGCTCCGTCAATTCGGTGATGGGTGAAAGGCCACGGCCCACGTACCATGCCGAAACTGCACCCATTAGTAGGAGGCTGATTGGGAAAAGAACCGCCAAACCCTTGCGAAAGTTGTCGAGGACAATATCGACATCCCGCGTAGGTCCAGCGATTGCGAAAACCACAGGCCGTTCCAACAGTCGGAACGGGATCAACTCCATCCGCATCTGCCCGCCCGCACCGTGCACGGTGCGAAATACCGGCTGTCCATTGGAAAAACTCAGAGTGCCCACGTCGATGGGATGTTCGCGCCAGTTCTGAGACATGTTCAAGGGTTTTCCGGACGCATCAAGCAATTCGAGATACTCGTCCGGCAAATCCAGTCGAAAAACGTCTTGCTCACTTGTGTTTTGCGCAAGGTCTTCGACCATCGGCGTAGCCGCTTCGCTGAGCCGACGATCCAGTTGATGCCGAAGTTCGCGGGCAAAGATCGAATAGATGATCGCGTAGGTGCTAAGGAGAAAGCTCCCCACCACCACGCAGAAAAGGATCATCATTCGAAATCGAAGAGACCCTCCCTTCATCGCTGCTCCATCACGCCGATGCGGTAACCCGTACCGCGAACTGTGTGAATTAATTTGACCGCCCACTCCAGATCGATCTTCTGGCGCAGTCGATTGATGTAGACCTCCACAATATTCGTATCCGTGTCAAAACCGAACGACCACACGTGCTCTACGATCTCGGATCTGAGAACCGGATCGGGTGAGCGCAGCATCAGAAGCTCCAAGAGCGCGAACTCCTTCAGGGTAAGCTGAACTTGTTTTCCGCCCCGTTTCACGGTTCGGCGCGGGCGATCTAGCTCAAGATCCCCGGCGTGGAGTTTTGGACCTCCTTTGTGGAATCCTCGGCGGGTGAGCGCTCGGACGCGAGCGTGGAGCTCCGCCAGCGCGAAGGGCTTAGTGAGATAGTCATCCGCGCCAGCGTCAAGACCCTCCACTCGCTGCTCGACCAAGCTCCGGGCGGTCAGCATCAGGACGGGCGTTTCGATGCCAGCATCCCTTATTTCCCGGCACACCTCGACGCCACTCAAACGCGGCAACCTGAGATCGAGCAAGATGAGATCGTAGGCCGCGCGGCTAACTAAATCCAAGGCCTTCTCGCCAGTTTCTACAACGTCGACCGCATACAAATCCTCACGCAGCGCGCGTGCAATGAAACTTGCGACTTTCCTCTCGTCTTCCACCAACAGGAGACGCACATGGCCCTCCCCTCGTCGGATCCAAGAAACTGCAACCTAAATCGGTTTCTCTAAGATGATCCCGGCCATGGACCTTATGGCGTTGAACGTTTCGGTTCGCATGCCAGAGCACTTCAAAGCTTCAGGGCAGGTAAACGTCGACGGCAACCGGAAGCTGTCCCCACCCAACGGCAGCTTTTGTGATGCCGGGGATGTTAGGGCCGGAATGTAACTTCTGTCAACCCGGTTCCCGTCAGCGCTATCGGCAGCGCAGGCCACGCTCGTACGAATTTGGGGGCGTCAATCGCTCGGTGCGGTTGATTACAGTCCAAGATCGGGTCTTGAATCTGTCAATCAAGCTTCGGCTCCGGAGCGTGCTCGAATTCGCCCCGCTCGGATGGCCTTAAGAAACGAGGCGTAATCGCGCTCCGTCTGGTCTGCATATGCGACGGCAAATTTTGCGATCGCTTCATCGAACGCTTCGGTCTTTCCAAGGTAGCCGGCAATCCGCGCCGGATCGCCCGTACGAGCGTGCGCGCGGGCAAGGACCCATCCGCAAAGCTCCACATACTCGAACCAATCCTGTTTGGACATTCCTTCGAGATCAATCTTCATGCGCATGTCGCGAAGCTGGCGAAAATAAAAGTGATGGCCTTGATCGTCGCTCGTCCAGCCGAGAAATACGTCGCTTGCGGATTGAAGCATTCGCTGGCCGGTGACAACCCGCTCCCCTTGATTCGCATATCTGCTTTTGCCCGCATACGGCTCGAGCACCGATGCGTGCGCCTCTTTGAACTGCAATATCAGGGGATCGTGCGGTCCTGCCATCAGCAACGCCACTGCACAGCGCGTCCCGACGCTGCCCACTCCAACGACCTTTCGGGCGATGTCAACAAGTTCGTAGCGATCAAGAACGATGCGGCGTTCTTCAGGTAAGGTCGCGCGATACCGATGCAGCATTTGCCGCGCATGTTTCCCGATGGCCGTCATTTCGCTGGGATGATAGATGAGAGGAAGGTGATCGATAATTCGAGGGCGGCCATTGTTCATGGCGGTGATTTTTGGAAATTCGCGCCCAGGCGTGTTAAGCATGGCTTTGGCTTCCAGCTTCCGCCATCGCTTCCTGGCTCCGGGCGTTTCCGCGCTTTGGACGAACAGTTCTGCGTTCAAATGCGAGTACCAGACCTCTAGCGCAGTCATCTCAGCATATTCGCGCATGTGTTTCCGGTAGGACTCAACCGACGCGCGCGCCGCGTCCGAGCAGTGGCGTTCGCCAATGCCTGCTTGGCGGATCGCAAGCACGATACTCGCCGCCAAACGCTTGACGTCCCATTCCCATGGCGCAGGAAGCGTCTCGTCAAAATCATTGATATCGAAGACAAGCTGGCGCTCCGGGGTACCGAAGCCGCCAAAATTGGCGACGTGGCAGTCGCCGCAGGCCTGCACGCGGATTCCGGTAGTTGGCGTTGAGGCGAGATCGGCAGCCATTAAGGCGGCAGCACCGCGGAAAAAGGCGAAGGGCGATTCGCGCATCCTGGCGTAGCGAATCGGGAGAAGGGCGGGTAATCTTCCGCGGTCCGATTCTTTCAGGATACTGGTGGGATCGGCACGATTCCCCGGCGCAGTCCATTGAGAATGCGACGATCGCGGCGCTCTCTCACGAAACTTTTTGCCTGCACTTAAGCGATCCTTGGTAGTCGGGAGTGATTTGACCGCATTTTCGCGAGAGATTCTCACTGTGACTCGCTGGAATTGTTCATCTGACGGAAGGGACTTGTCAACTTAACAGAATTCAGCCGACTATCTTCAGCTATCGCTGGGCAAAGAACGAAAGCGCTGACACTCAGAGTTTATTGAGGCCGTCGAGCGCGGCGACTTTGTATGCTTCGGCGAGAGTCGGATAGTTGAAGACGGTGTCGCGAAAGTACTCGATCGAGCCTCCATGGGCAAGCACGGCCTGGCCAATGTGCACGATCTCGGTCGCGCGCTGTCCGATGATGTGCACGCCAAGCAGTTTTCTCGTGTTGCGGTCGAAGAGCAGCTTGAGCATTCCCGTCTCGTCGCCCAACATCATGCTCTTTGCAAGCTCCGCATATTTTGAAATGCCCACTTCGTAGGGAACCTTGCCCGCTGTCAGCTTCTCTTCCGTCTGACCCACCATGGAGATTTCAGGAATCGTGTAGATGCCATAAGGAAACAATTCCGGCATGTGTTGGGAGGGCGTGCCGAACATCCGGCAACTCGCCAACCGTCCCTGTTCCATCGACGTGCTCGCCAGCGCGGGAAACCCGATCACGTCGCCCGCGGCATAAATGTGCGGTACGTCCGTCTGATAGTCTTCGTTGACCTTGATCTTGCCGCGAGAGTCGGTCTGCAAACCGCCAGCCTCGAGTCGAAGCTGGTCGCCGTTCGCCTGCCGGCCGACCGCGTAAAGAAGCATGTCACCCTGAACCTTCTTGCCGCTCTCAAGTTCCGCGAATACGAGGTTGCGCTGCGCATCGATTCCTACTCGTGTGACTTTCTCGCCTAGTCGAAATGTCGTCCCCATCTGGCGCAGATGGTAAGCAAGAGCCTCGACGATTTCGCGATCGACGAAATCGAGAATCAGCGGCCGCTGATCGATCAGTGTCACTTCTGCCCCGATTGCGGCCATAAACGACGCGTATTCGAGCCCGACCACTCCCGCGCCCACCACGATCACCTCGCGCGGTAGGCTAGAGGCGAACGTAAACTCGTCCGTGTCGAGAATGCGCTTTCCGTCGAATGGAATATCGGGGCTGCGTGCGGGGCGCGTCCCACAGGCAATCAGAATATTCTCACCGTGAAGTGTGATTTTGTCGTCTTCGCCCTGGACTTGCACGGTGTGCGGATCGAGGAATTCCGCGGTTCCTTGGTAGATCGCGATCCCGTTGCGCTTGAGCTGTGCGCGAATCACTTCCGTCTCGCGGGAAACGACGCTCGTCACGCGAAACGAGAGATCCTGTAGCGATATGTCACCGTTGCCGCGGTAGCTACTGCCGTAAAAAGTCTTCACGGCGGTTCCAGTCAACTGAAAGATGGCCTCGCGAATACTTTTGCTCGGGATCGTCCCCGTATGGACGCAAACGCCGCCGATCATGAGCCGGCGGTCGATCACCGCAACACGCTTACGCAGCTTTGCGGCGCAGATGGCCCCCTTTTGACCGGCCGGGCCGCTGCCGATAACGATCAGGTCGTAATTGTTGTTATTGTTCACGAGGGAGCGATTCGATCCTTCCATCCCCAGCGCTGACAGCAATTCTCCGCATCAAATTTCCGGTGTAAATGTTACAGGAATATGTACACCGGCGCGATATCAACTGACCGATGCACTGGACCACATCTGCGTACTCTTCCTGGAAGGCACGCGGACCAAGATGCCTTGGCGGAAGAGCTAAACCGCCACGATTAAGTCGATCTCAACCCGGACGTCTCGGGGCAAGCGCGCCGCTTCCACAGTCGAACGCGCCGGCGGGTTCTGCGAAAAGTACCGGCCGTAAACTTCGTTCATCGCCGCGAAATCACCCATGTCGCTCAGATAGACTGTAGCCTTCACCGCGTGATCGAGCGAGGATCCCGCCGCTTCCACGATCGCTTTCAAGTTCTCGAACACGCGAACCGTCTGTCGCGCGACGTCCCCCTCAACAACCTGCCCGGTCGCGGGGTCTAGCGCAATCTGGCCGGCCGTGAATATGAATCCGTTTACCTTAATGGCTTGCGAATATGGGCCGATGGCCTTCGGCCCCTTTTCGGTCGAGATGATTTCCTTCACAAAGCCTCCTCAGAATCCACAATTTACAAGTGCGCGATTGAAGAAGAGAAACACATTTCGAAGTGTGGCCTTCGGCCATGCTCGAATCGAGACTTTCAACCCGCCGCGGCACACGCGCTTCATTTCTCGGCGACCTCGCCCGCTGCCGACCCCTGGTAGCGGCTTCGAAAATCGTCCGGAATTCCTTTCTCGTTGAGCCACAACCGAAACAGTTTGGCGAGATCCCTGTTCGTGGATTGCTCGAGCGCCGATCGCAGCTCTGGATAACTGGCCGCCTGCCCACGTTGCAGGGCTGCCAAATGCGCGAGACCGGACCGCACAGGTGCTTCTCCGCATGCATCCTCGAGCGCCACGTAGAATAGCGGCGCTTTGGCGAGAGCGATGCGGCGCGGCCCAATCGGGTCCGTCATCATTAACGCAGCAACGGGCATTTCGGACGCTTCCTTTCGGGCTTCATCGTACCGTTGCAAATACTCGACGACGCGTCGATTGCGCACGGCGGATCCGCCTTGGGCTTCGTCCACGACGATCGTGGCATATTCCGGCAGGCCTTCGCCCATGCCCACTGCCGCATTGGGAGCTGCGTACAACTCCTCGCCGAACCAGTCGTGCGCTAGCGCATGAACGACAATGTCGAAAAATTGGTCGCTGCTCGGCCCCAATGCCAGCGCCGCCGGATTGACGATCGCACCTCCCGGAAACGCCACTGCCGCTGGCCCTATGCCTCCCGCGTTACGCCCGCGCAATCCGGGCGATTCGACGATTTGCGGCACGGTAATGTGCTTGTCGAGCGGGCCGAAAGCCGTGACCAGGGCGCTCCATGCCGCCATGATCCGTTCGGCCGCTGGGCTGGCGTCGCCCTTTAACGGAGCAGTCGTCCAGAAAATCGGTGAGTGCGCGCGCCGGTCCGATGGCCATGTGACATATTGGCCTGCAACCACGAATGGCGCCAGGTCGTCTCTGGTCAATTGAAAGCGATATTCAGTTTCGTCGCCCTCTTTCTTCTGGCCCTTGCGAGATCCTCTCGCCGCGATGAAGAAATCGGCGGGCACGCGAACCGTGTAACTCGTCAGGGCCGGGCGCATCGGATTGGGTGCAAGCAGGTGCTTCGGAGGCAAGAACTCGGGCAACCAGCCACGCGCCCCGAGATGGAATGCGTTGTCAGTGAGCGCGATTCGCGCGCCCGTGCCCTCGGGTGAGCTGAACACATATTCGATGGAGAATTCGCGCGTTTGCTTGCGCGCCCACGGTGGATCGAACGCGATGCGAAGAGCATCCGGCTCCGCCTCTTGGTTCTCCGCTGAGACGCTCCCGAGCGTCGTCTCGCGGCCATCCACTTCGACTCGAAGATTTTTTCGACCGAATGCCTTCTCTTCCGGAAAACTCACATCTACGAATCGCAGATCGCTGTTGCCCGAATTCTGCATCGCGTAGCGGGCGCGAATTTGCAGCTCAGGGGCCTGGCCGGGCACGAATCGGATCTCGGTCGATTCCCGGACAATTCGATAGCCGGGCGCGAGCGGAACGCCGCAGGAAAATCCACACAGGAGCAGCGCGATGGGGACCAAGGCAAGCGCAAGTGAGCGCGGTAAGGTGCGATTCAAGATGTCAAGATTCTACCGGGCTGCGGCGGCGCGGAAAAGCTGGAAAATAAATGTGCACATACCGCCAGCAGGGAAATGCTCCAGCGGTGACGCTACGAGCCGGTGAAATGGCTCAGGATCTCGGCGTCGCTTGCGCCATGACGGCGAAACGCGATGATGGCATTTGCCTGCGAATCGGGAATACCGCGCCGGGCGAGCTCGAGAAGGGTCGATTCGCGCACGCCGACATTCTTGAGGCCGGCCAGCGAAGCCCCCGCAAGCACCGGCTTGCCCGCGGCGCGATGGCGCGCAACTTCGAGAATGATTGCGTCCGACAGGCCCGCGAGCCTCATTGCCTGAAAGTCTCCCGAGCCCAGATCTAACTGATTGAGCTTTGCCAGCTCGAGAATCGTGTCTTCGCCTACTTGCGCCCGAACCAAACCCGCGATTGCGTCGCCGTCATTGAAGGGCTGTTTGCGATCACGGAAGAGCTTGAGAATGTCGACGCAATTTGCGTCCGAGAATCCGCCTTGCCGCGCGCGGGCGATTTCGGCAACTTCCGGTGTGGAGATTTGGAGCGCCTTCAACTCCTGAATCGCGTCATAGCTCATGCCCGCGGTGTCGAGTGGCCTCGTGTCTACCGGCGGGATGCTGTGGCAACCAGCAACGGAGAATGCCAGCGCAACGAGCACCGCGTACGGCGCACCGGTCCTGTACCAACACTGATTTCGGCCGCATTCGCGGACGCAACTGTTTGCCAGGATGCCCCACATGCATTCATTGTACGCGCCGAAAGGAGAGGCAATGCGCCTTGTCGCGGAAGGATTACTGGGCCCGCAACGCCTGGGGACTCAATCAGACGTTGTACACGCGCTCAATATCGAAGACGCCCGGAATGCGCCGGATTCCCGCGACGATGTGCTCAAGCTGCTTGCGGTCACGGACATCCAGCGCGACCTCGATACGAGCCCGGGTGCTGTCATCCCCGCCGCTCTCGAAACTCCGAATATTCGCGCCCGTATCGCTGATGATGCTGGATATTCCGGCAATCATTCCGGGACGGTCTTCGGTAATGATGCGCAGGCGAACCGGGAATTCCGCCTGCGTCGAATCAGCCCATTCGACTGCGATGCGCCGGTCGGCTTCATAGAGCAAATTCTCGACGTTGGGACAATTCTTGCCGTGTACGGCAATGCCGCGGCCGCGCGTGACATAACCGATGATGTCGTCACCGGGAATGGGATTGCAGCATTTCGAGCGATAGACCATCAAGTCATCGTGACCGCGCACGACGATCGCCGCATCGTCCATGCCGAGCATGCGCTTGACGCTCGAGGCGAGCTTCGGGTGCTTGTCCTCCGGCGCCTCACCGATGGGCTGGCCGGTCGCCTTCGCCAGCACCTGGCGCGCGGACCACTTGCCGTAACCGAGGTCGGCGTAAAGATCATCGACTCGCGCACAGCCGTATTCGGTGGCGACTCGCTGAAAATCCGCCTCGGAGATTTTCTTCAGGCTCACGCCCGCCTGACGCGCCTCTTTTTCGAGCAGCCGCCGTCCGACATCGGTCGCTTCCTCGCGCTCGTGCAGATTGATCCACTGCCGAATCTTGCTGCGCGCGCGCGAAGTATGAATGAAGGAGAGCCAGTCGCGCGAGGGCGCATGGCCCTTCTGCGTGGTGATTTCGACCACGTCTCCGTTTGCCAGCGCATGGCGCAGCGGTACCATCTCGCCGTTCACCTTGGCGCCAGCGCACTGATGCCCGACCTCGGTGTGCACGGCGTAGGCAAAATCGACCGGCGTCGCCCCGCGCGGCAATACGACCACGCGCCCCTTCGGCGTAAACGTGTATACCTCTTCGGGATACAGGTCCACGCGAAGCGTGGAGAGAAACTCGCTCGGCTCCTGCATCTCCTGCACCCACTCAATCAAGTGGCGCATCCAGACGATGCGCTGATCGTCCGCCGAAGATGCCGCTTCGTGACCGCCCTTGTATTTCCAGTGCGCGGCGACACCCTGCTCGGCGATGCGGTGCATCTCCTGGGTTCGGATTTGCACCTCGAACGGCTGTCCGGAATGGATGACGGCCGTGTGCAGCGACTGATAGAGATTCGGCCGCGGCATGGCGATGTAGTCCTTGAAGCGCCCCGGCACGGGCCGCCAAATCTGGTGGATGACGCCGAGCGCCGCGTAGCAGTTCTTGACCGTATCTGTGATCACGCGAACGGCCAGCAGGTCATAAACCTGGTCCAGCATCCGCTGCTGCTTCTGGATCTTTAGGTGCAAGGAATACAGCCGCTTGATGCGGGCTTGAACCTCGGCGGGGATGCCGCTCTCAACCATCTTTTCGCGAATCGCCCCTTGTACGTCCGCGAGGAATTTGTCGAAGACCTTCTGCTTGGAAGCGAGCTTATTCTGCAACTCGAGAAAGGCTTCGGGTTCCAGATACCGGAAGGCGAGATCCTCCAGTTCGTCACGTATCAAGCCCATTCCGAGCCGGTTGGCAACCGGAGCGTAAATGTCGAGCGTCTCACGCGCGATCCGCTGCTGGCGTTCGGTGCCCAGGAACTCGAGCGTGCGCATGTTGTGCAGGCGATCGCCGAGCTTCACCATCACGACGCGTACGTCGTTCACCATGGCCAGCAGCATCTTGCGCACGTTCTCGGCCTGGCGGTCTTCCGGCGCCAATAGGTCCAGCCGACTGATTTTCGTCACGCCCTCCACGATCCGAGCGACATCCGGGCCAAACTGTTCCGAGATCTTCTCGACGGGAATCTTCGTATCTTCGACAATGTCGTGAAGAAGGGCGGCGCACAACGAGGTCACATCGAGCTTCATGTCCGCCAGCAAATGCGCCACTTCAACTGGATGAGAAAGGTACGGCTCACCGGAGAGCCGCGTCTGAGCCTTGTGGTTTTCGGCGGCGAAATCGTACGCCCGGCGAAGCAGATCTACATCATCGCCCGGGCGGTTGCGGCGCACCTTGTCCATCAACTCGGCAAAGCGCAGATCAACCGTGCGCCGTGCCGCGAGACTGATCGTAGGTTTGCCAGCCGTGTCCATGGATACTCTATTTTAACTCCGCTCTCGCTCCACGGGAGGCATTTGTATCGAAGGCCGCAAAGAACGACAATGCCATCCATCAATTGCGCATCGCACACATCAAAATCTAGGCTGGCGTAAGGCAGCGCAGAGTGAAAGGATGTGGTTGTATAAGGAATCTAGAGAGCTTGCTCGGTGGTTCGTGACTGATTGACGAGGGTTGACGATCGCTGTAAGAAACCTCGAATCTTCGCGGGGAGTTGATGATGATGCAGGTCGTTCGCGTTGTTATTATGGCGTGCGTGCTGCTAGGACTCGTGGCGCGAGTCAGTGCGGCTCAAGACGCGCAGGCAAAGCCAAAGAAGGCAGCTCCCGCTCCTAAGTCAGGGGCGGAGCTCTACAAGCAGAATTGCGCCGTCTGCCACGGAAACGATGGGAAGGGCAATGGTCCCCCACCCGCCAACTCGCCGTTCAAAGAGCCGGTTCCCGATCTCACGACTCTAGCCCAGCGCAACAAGGGCGAGTTTCCGGACGAGTACATCAAGCTCGTTCTACGCGGCGGCGTAAGAGGGGAGGACCACGGTCCGGCGGAAATGCCCGTGTGGGGAGTAATGTTCAAATCGATCACGAAAGCTGACGACAAGCGCGTAGAGGCTCGGATCGCAAATCTCATCACCTACCTCAAATCCATCCAAGCGAAGTAACCGCGGCGAGACAGGTCTCCCTAAAAAAATCGGCGGGCCTCGATGGCCCGCCGATTGAAAAAGTTGTCTCGAAAGAAACCCAGCGACATCAGGAAGATGGCGTAAGGTTGGCTTTCTTCTGCTTGATGGCCTTGACCCTGTCCACGAGGTCGTCCGCCTCTTTCAAATCGGCGTCGCGAGCCGATGCTGAGGATTCCATGTCGGCCTTTTGGCGATACACGAGGTTCAGGTAAGCCATCGCGTCGTCATAATCCGAGCGCAGAGTAATGGCTTTCTGCAAACTGGTGATCCCGTCGTCCACAGTCGAACCGTATTTGTCGGCGAACTGCGAAGCGAGCGCCGGGGGCATCGGGTCGCTTTCTTTGATCGGCTTCTTCGCAGTCTTGTTGTAAGCCTCGCGCATGTCTTTATTGGCACGGTAGGCGAGCGACCAATCGATTACACCGACCCAGTAGTAAGGTTCGGGATCATCCGGCTTAATCTGGATGTGCTTTTCGTGGTAGGACTTTGAATCAGCCAGCTTCGACGCATCAAAAGGCGTCCCGCCCATATTGTAGAGGATCGATCCAATGCCATCGATCGCCGAAAGGTTGTTCGGATCGCCATCCAGAATGTTCTTGAATTCCGCCACCGCCTGTTCCCCGTTGCGGAGATTATCCGGAGACGGGGCGCCGGGAATGTACTGGCTGGCGTAGGCCGTGGCAAGATAAAGCTGTGCGTTGGTGAGCGAGGGATCGAGCGTCTTCGCTTCTTTGAAATCTTCGATCGCCACGTCGAACTGGGCGTTCTTGTAGGCCTGGACGCCCTTATTGAGCTTGTCGCGCGCGCTGAGCTTGTCGCAGCCGGCTCCCGCAGCCAATCCGGCCAAGATCACGGCCACAAGAAACAGAATGTGAGAATTCCGCTGCATCCCTGCTCTCCTTAGATCGGAAGATCAGATCGGTGGCTGCGCCTGTTTACGATTCACGGGCGGACCAGTCAAACGAACAAAATCTCAGTTCCCCTGACTACTGCCCCGCCTCAATCTTGGCGGTAATAAGGCCTACGTGATCGATGCCCGAACCCCGCATGATATCGATCGCACGCGCCACCTCTGCGAACGGGACATTTTCGTCGCCCTTCACGAAAGCCACCTTGTCGGCGCGTTCCTTGAAAATGTCAAAGAGGCGTGGGCCGAGCGCATTCCAGTCGCTCTGGTCCTGGTTAATCATGAGCTTCCCGCCTTGCATCACCTGGACCACGATCGTACGGTTGTCCGGTGGTTGCGCTTTCTGATCCGGCGGAGGAGGCTGGGGAACCAGAGTCGGCAAGCCAGTAGGCACCCTCGGCGTGATCACCATGAAGATGATGATCAGCACCAACAGCACGTCAATCAACGGAACAATATTGGGTTCCGAAACCGGCCCGTCCTTACTTCCACCAACTGCCATTCCCATGATGAGGACTCCTTATCTAAATCTAATGCGTCGCCGTGCTAGTCCGAGCCACCTGGCGGAGGTGGCGGCGTAGCCTTGTTCGGCTGGACCTTTTCGGTCAAGAGGCCGAGGTTCTCAACACCAGCAGCGCGGACTTCGTCAACGGCCTTGACGACGTCGCCGTACTTTGCGCGAGCATCGGAGCGCACGTAGACCGTCTTATCCAGGCGGCCGGTGAGAAGGTCCTTCACGTTGTCGGTGATTTGGTCCAAGCCGATTTCCCTGTTGCCGGGGCTGAGGTAGAGCCTGCCATCGCGCGTGACCGCCACAATGATGGCATCGTCCCGATCGGCATTGGGCATCTTATCGGCGTTTTCCGCTTTCGCCATGTCCACGGGAGCGCCGTGCTGCAACATGGGCGTAATCACCATAAAGATGATGAGCAACACCAGCATGATGTCCGCCATCGGAATGACGTTCGGCGCGGCCATCACCGGAGGTGCTTTGGGTTTGTATGCCATCGCTGGTTACTTCTTTCCGCCCCGCCGAGTGATGAAGTAGTTGATCAGCTCCATCGAGGAGTTGTCCATCTCGACGTCGAAGGCTTCGACCCTATTGGTGAAATAGTTGAAGGTCCACACGGCGGGAACCGCGACGAGCAAACCAAGCGCCGTCGTGACCAAGGCTTCCGCGATACCGCCGGCGACCGCCGACAAGCCCGTCACTTTCGAGCTCGAAATGCCCTTGAACGCGTTGATGATGCCCATGACCGTGCCGAAGAGGCCGACGAAAGGAGCCGTCGAGCCGATCGTCGCGAGGCCGGAAAGGCCGCGCTTCATTTCGGCGTGGACGATGGCCACCGAGCGCTCGAGGCCGCGCTTGGCCGCTTCGATCACTTCTTCGTCGCTCACTTGAGCGGAAGCCGCTTGAAATTCGGAAAGGCCCGTCGCCACAACCTTGGCGATATGGCTCTTCTTGTTGCGCTCGGCGATCGAAATCGCTTCGTCGAGCTTGTTGTCCTTGAGCGCGCCCGCCACCTGCTGAACGAAAACGCGGGACTGTTTCCGGGCGGCACTGTACATGAGCGCGCGGTCGATCATGATGCCGACCGACCAAGCCGACATAACGAACAGGAGTGCGACTACAATTTTGGCCGGTATACCCATGTTGTGCCACATCGTAACCAGATCCCAGCCGACCTCAGGGGCCTGATCCTGAAATATTGCCACGAAAGCCGCCAACATTAAGTTCGCAACCATAGCGTTCGATCCTCCTCCGTCCATGCCTATCGATCGCGGCAGGAGTATTCTGCCGGTCGGAATTTCCATCCCCATCTATCCGGGCCCGCAAGCGGGCCCGGCCCTGCCTAGCCGCCGAGGGTAAATACAACCTGAACCGTCGTATCTACTTCCACGGGATCTCCATTGAGCATCGTGGGCGTGTAACGCCAGTCCTTGACCGCATCCATCGCCGCCTTCATTAGCAACGCAGGTCCGGAGACGTAGGTGAGTTCCTGAATCGTCCCGTCCTTGGCAATGATTGCGTGCAAAACTACGGTGCCGGACACGTGAGCCGTCTTCGCAATTTGCGGATAGATCGGCTGTGTCTGACGAAGGATCTTCGACGCAGCCACCTGGCCACCGACTTTAATGCGGGTGGGGGCTGCAACCTTCGGCGGAGGCGGGGCGGCCGCGCCGATAATTCCTCCAAGAACGCTGCCCGTGCCACCTGGAACTCCGAATCCGCCTTCGACTCCGGCGCTCACATCCGGCGCCTCGTCCTTGATCACCTGAACCGTCTTGGGAATCACGGTGGGCGCGACCATTCTTTGAGGCGTAATGATTCGCGGCCTGACAATGGCCTTCACAGGCGCGGCCGGCGGTGGAGGCGGAGGAGGCGGAGCGGGCGCAACGAGAAACGTGTTGAGCATGCCCTTGGGCAGAGCTTCCGTGTAGATCAGCGGAATCAAAATCATCACGCCCACGATCACGCCCTGAACAATTGCGGACGTCAAGACGGTCCAAGACTTGTTCGTCTTGGTCGTGTGCACGCTCGATACGACTAGTTGGTCAAACATGGTGCTATCTCCTCGCGGCTGCTACCACCGCGCGCTTCTCGGCTGCGGATCCGGCGCGGATGGGATTTCCCTGCCCACCGTAATATTTGTTCCAAACCACGACGATCGGTGCTGCAATACCAAAACTGGAGTACGTTCCTACCACAACTCCCACCACCATGGCAAAAGAGAAACCGCGGAGCACCTCGCCGCCCATCAGGAACAGTACCAAAACGGTGAGGAACGTCAATCCGCTCGTCAGAATCGTGCGAGAGAGCGTCTGATTGATCGACTTGTTCACGACATCCGGGAATGACTCGCGCCGCATGAGCCGAAGATTCTCTCGCACGCGGTCGAAGATGACAATCGTATCGTTCATCGAGTAGCCGACCAGAGTCAGCAGCGCCGCAATCACCGTCAGCGAAATCTCGAAATGGAAGAGCGAGAAGAACCCGAGCGTTATCAGCACGTCGTGGAAGACGGCGATGACGGCCGCGGCCCCATACACCCACTCGAAACGGAACGCAATATACACCAGCATGCCCCCCAGAGCATAGAGGGTTGCCAGGATGGCTTGGCGGCGCAATTGCGAGCCCACCTTAGGTCCCACAATCTCGGCATCGCGGATGGCGAAGCTGCTGAGCGAGAAATCGCTCGCGAGAGAATTGACCACCGTCGGCGTAGCGCCCTCGACGCTCTTGATCTGATCGAAGCTCGTGACGATACCACCGTGATCCGTGTCGCGCGCGGAGAGGAGCCGTGCCGCGAGCTGCGTGTAGCGATCCCCGGCAGCAGCCCCAAGCGAAAGCGGATCTTTCCGCGTCAGGTCGGCAGCAATGGCCGGAGCCGAAACCGAGTTGAAATCGGGTTTGCCGGAACCGGCCGCGCCGAATGTTTTCTGGAGAACATCCAGGATTCGTTGCTTGCCCGCATCCAGCGACTCATTACTCTGGCCCTGCTCGAGACCGATCACGACGTCGTTCTGCGATCCAACGCTTCGCGTATCGCTAATGCCCTGAATCGTGCTGTTGGACAAGCCCGCTTGCTGCAGGCCCTTGCGGATCTGATCGATCGGCGCGGGACCGGCAAACCGCACATACACAAGCGTACCCCCGCGGAAATCAATTCCGTAGAGCGTGCCGTGCTTCACAAAAACGGTCCGAAAGATGGAAATCCAGCCAACGGCCAAGAGAAGCAGGGAAAGAATCACGAAGTACTTCGCTTTCCCCATCCAGTTAACGTTTACGCCGTGGAAGAATTCCATGCCGGGTCCTATCCGTCTTAATTTGACACCGTCGCTCGCGGGTTTGTTCCCGACAAGCGTTAAATACTTAGTTGAGCCTGCCGGTCCATGCGCGACAGGTGGAAATCAAAGATCGCTCGTGAAACGTAAATCGATGTAAACACGTTCGCGATCAAACCAATCACCAGGGTGACCGCGAAACCCTTTACCGGGCCTGTGCCGAAAAGAAATAGAAACACGGCAGATACGACGGTCGTGACGTGCGTATCGATGATAGTCAGAAAGGCGCGGTCGAAGCCGGTGCTGACGGCATTGGCCGGGACCTTGCCGTTGCGCAATTCCTCTCTGATGCGCTCGAAGACCAAAACGTTGGAATCGACGCCCATGCCGATCGTCAGAATTACGCCCGCAATGCCCGGAAGCGTGAGCACGGCTCCCACATAAGCCATGAACGCAACCAGGATCACCAGGTTCAACGCGAGCGCCACAACAGCATTGACACCGCTCAGCCGGTAATAGATCACGAGGAAGATCATCACGACGATAATGCTTCCAAGGGATGCCCGGACGCCCTCGCGAATCGAGTCCGCACCGAGAGACGGGCCGACCGTCCGCTCCTCAAGATATTTGATCGAAGCCGGCAAAGCTCCGGCGCGCAGCACCAGCGCCAAATTCTGCGCCGATTCCTGGCTGAAGCTTCCCGTGATTCGGCCGGAGTCTTCGATTCGCGATTGGATGGTCGCCGCTTCGTAGACTTGATGATCGAGGACGACCGCCATGCGCCCGCCGATCGCGGCCTGGGCCTCAGTGAACGGTCCGAAGCGAGCCGCTGCGGTCGTCGAAAGCTTGAAATCCACTTCATATTGGCCCGGCATTTCGGTGCTGGGATTTGCGTCTGCGCTGCGCAAATCCTGGCCGGTCACGATCGGTATTCGATCCAAAATGTAGAAGAGTTGTCCGGAATCCTTACTGGGTCCGGCAGAGTCGCTCTTTCCCGGAACAATAACCGTTCCCGCCGGCAAAATCCCCCCGTGCTGCGCCAGCGCCTCGGCCGCAGAGCGGAAGGGGCCTTCGGCGACCCGAACCAGCTGAAGTTGGCCGCCCGCTTGAATTACTTCCTTCGCCGCGGCGGGATCGCCCACGCCCGGGAGCTGGATCAGAATTTCATCGTCGCCGCGGCCAGTGAAGGCGATCGTCGGTTCGGTCAACCCGAGACCGTTGATGCGGCGCGTAATCGTCTCAAGAGTTTGGTTCATGGCCGCCTGACGGAGGTCGGCAATGACCGAAGGCTTCAAAGTGAGCTGGTAGCCGTTCGTTTCTCCAGCCGCGGGAGCCATGCTCCAATCCGGGAATTGGTTGGTGACGAGATCGCGAAACGCGCCCGAAGAGTTCGTATCCAGGTCGCGCACAAGAATGTTGGTGTCGTCGATGCGGCGGATTTCGCCGAAGCCCATGTTCTTGTCGTGAAGCTGCTTGGTCAGGTCGTCAATCGCCTCATCGCACCGTTGTCCGATCGCTTCCTCGAGCTGCACTTGCAGGACGAGGTGGCTGCCGCCTTTCAGATCAAGGCCAAGCTGGATGCGTTTCGCAATGTTGTCCTTCACCTGCGCCAAAGACGTCGGGAAAGCCGGCTGTCCGATCACTCCATAAATACAAACAACGAGGACGATCAGGATCAAAACGAACTTCCACTTGAGCTGGGAATTCATGCGGGCTGGCTAGCTCTCCTTGCTTTCAGCCTGGAGGCCGGCGATGGCGCTGCGCGCGATTTTGATCTTCACTTGTTCCGCGATGCGAAGCTGGATGGAGTCGTCCTCCAACCCTACGATCGTGCCGTAGATGCCGCCGTTGGTGACTACCTTGTCGCCGTTCTTCAGATTCTTAAGCATTTCAGCGACCTTTTTCTGGCGGCGCTGCGCCGGCATGATCATCAGGAAGTAGAAGACCACTACGATCAGCAGGATGGGGAGAAAGCTAAAAGCAGACCCGAATGGGGACGATGTCTGCGCCTGGAGCGCCAACCCTATTGGAACCGCGATGTTGGATGCTACGATCATTGTACCTTCTTCGCCGAAACGGAAGAGCCCGCCGAGGCCGGCAGGCCACGAAAACCATCCCCCCAGAGACGCTGCCCCGCCCGATGCCCCACCCAACGCCGCTTGGGTTTGCCTATTTGAGGCGTGCCTGAAGGTCAGAGCGGAACTTTTCTAGGTTCCCAAAACGGATAGCCTCGCGAATTTCCCGCATCATGTCAAGGTAAAAGTAGAGGTTATGGTGGGTGTTCAGGATGATGGCGAGAAACTCCCCGGTGGAATAAAGATGCCGCAAATACGCACGCGAATACCGCCGGCAGACGGCGCAGTGACAATTCTCGTCGATCGGGCGCGGGTCGTTTGCATACTGCGCGTTGCGGATCAGCAGGCGTCCCTGCGTGGTGAAGAGGCAGCCGTGCCGCGCGCTGCGCGTGGGGAGCACGCAGTCCATCATGTCGATTCCGAGCGCGACGTAGTCCAGTATCTGCTCGGGCTTCCCGACGCCCATCAGGTAGCGCGGACGAGCCGCCGGAAGACGCGCGGCGGCAATGTGCGTCATCTCGCAAGTGACGCCGTGTGATTCGCCGACGGCGAGACCGCCGATCGCATATCCCGGAAAATCGAGCTCCACGAGTTGGTCCGCATTTTCGCGGCGCAGCGTAGCGTAGGTGCCGCCCTGGACGATTCCAAAAACCATCTGGCGCGCCGGATCGCCGTGGCGCTCAAAGTATTCGCGCGAGCGACGCGCCCAGTTGAGCGTGCGCGCGGCCGCCTCGCTCGCGCGCGATTCCGCCGCCGGAGCTTCGATGCACTCGTCGAGCACCATGACGATATCCGAGCCGAGCGCAATCTGGATTTCGAGCGCCTTCTCCGGCGAAAGAAAGTGTTCGGAGCCGTCGAGATGGGAGCGAAACCGGACGCCGTCGTCACTCACCTTGCGGAGTTCACTCAGGCTGAACACCTGAAAGCCACCGGAATCCGTAAGGATCGGGCGCGGCCAGGACATGAATTGGTGCAAGCCGCCCATCCCGCGGATCAGCTCATGGCCGGGACGCAGGAATAAATGATACGTGTTGGCGAGGAGAATTTGGACGCCGAGGTCTTCGAGATCCTGCTGCGTTTGGCCCTTTACCGTTGCGGCCGTGCCCACGGGCATGAATGCCGGCGTTTCGATTACGCCGTGTGGCGTCGTGAGACGCCCGAGCCGCGCGCCCGTTGGATCGGTTGCGAGAATTTCGAAGCGAAAACCCATCCAATCGAGTGTATCAGGAGAAAGCGGCGGCCGCGCCAACCCGCGCGAGAACTACGATCAGCCAGATAAAGAGTATCGTGCCGAACGCTTTGCCGAACGAGAGCTTCTTCGGAGCCGCCACGCTGAAGCCGATCGCCATTAAGATCAGCATCCAGAACGCAAAAAGGTCGATCGAAGTGAGAAGCACCACGAGCCATCTTGGCGAACCGCTCGACACGAACGCGCCCGCATTTGACGCAACCAGATTCTGGAGATCGATCGTGGAAGGATCCTTGAGAAACAGTACGAGCACACCAAGAAGTCCGGAGATCAGGCCGGGCATCCAGCTGTGCGCGACGATTCCAAGCGATGTCTTGAAATTAAGCTGAGCGCCGGCCAAGCCATTGAACACTCCCAGAAGTACGCCGGCGATTACAAGCTCGACGATTATTGGGGACACCGCGCCGATCGCATAGATGAATGGAGGTCCATACTTGACCTGCAATTCTAAAGCTTGCTGCTGCTGTTGCGCGGATGACTCCTCAAAACGGCTCGAGTTTGCGTCCTGTTTTTCGAAAAAGCCGCGCCAGCCGACGCGATGGCCGAAGAGCCCGATGACGCCGAGCGTAATGGCGCAGATCAAAAGTAATGGCAGCAGCCACGTGGGCCGCCGCGCGATTGATTCAAAAGTTTCCTTGGGGCTGAAGAGCGCGCCAAAGATGCGGCCGATCGCGTTAACCGGTTCAGGAGTTTCGGCGGGCTGGACTGTCGCACTGGTCATTCGCATTCTCCTCTACGAGCAGTTGGGGGCGCTTCTTCCCTTGTGTACGCAGCAGGCCGGAAAAGATTATACCGAAGAGTGCCGCGGCTACCGTTTCAAGACGCGCGTCACAGTTGGTGAAACAAGCTCGTAGCGGATGTTGCGCCAGCGGATGGTCTTCGTCAAGAGCGAGGCGATGAAATTCCATGCGAAAAGAAAGGGGACAACCGGAGCCAGCACGATCCACACCCAGCTCCATTGGTCGAGCTGGGCTTTCCATTCAGGAAGCATCTCGCTCACAGCGATGGTCCGGAGCGCACCTTTCATCGCAGCGAGGAGAACAATCACAAACGCCATCAGGGCCAGGTGCACCCACGGATCGCCGCCGAACATCTCGACCGGGATGACGATCGCGGCGTAGATCAGCGTGAACGCATAAATCAAATGCGACGTTCCGCCCATCAGCCACCGGCGCTGCGAATAGACGCGCGCGATCAGTATTTGGCGGTTCGTGAACTCAAGGAGGCTCGCCCATGTCCAAGGATGCAGCGTCGCGGCCAAACATTCCGGGCAGAAGACGATCTGCTTACCGGCTGCTTCGAGCGCGTTCGTGAGGGCGAAATCATCGCTCACCACGCCATTCCAGGCTTCGAGCACACCCGCGTCGGTGAACGTCTTGCGGCGGATCGCCGTGCCGCCGCCCCAGCAGAAATTCTCCCTCGCGCGGCCAAGTAGCGTGGCCACCGAGCCGTTCCATGCCGACGCGAGAGCGCTCGCGAATCCACCCGACCCGATCGCTCGGCTTGGGATGATCCAGCGATACGCAGTCGTCGCGCCGATGCGCGGGTCTTGCAAAGGTGCGGCTAGCTTGGTGAGCCAATTGCGCGGCAGGCGCACATCCGAGTCAGTGAAAACGACAATTTCGAATTTATCCTGGAGCGATTCGACCGCCTTGCGAAGATTTTGCACCTTCTCGCCGCAATCCTCTGGCGGTCCGGCAATGACGATGTGTACGGGCCGTTGGCTGGCCGCTTTCACGCGCTCGATGATTTTGAGTGCTGGATCAAGGCTGGTGGCGAGCGAAAAGTACAACTCGTAATTGGGGTAGTCGAACCGGGTCAGCGCGGTGAGATTCTCCTCCAACCCCGGCTCGCTGCCTTTGCAAGGGCAGATCACCGCCGCCACCGGAGCGTAGAATCCCGCATGCGTCGAGAGGCGCCGCCGTACCATGCGGAACCATTCGAAGCCGTCCCAGAGCGAATAGCAGCCTAGCGCGATCTGGAGCACGACCAGAATGTAGAAGAGGTCCAACACTGGCGCGAGAATAGCAAAATCTGCGCGCGAACGGGGCTTCTGCGGCGGTTGACTTGCTGCATGTGCAAATGTGGAACGCTGGTCAATTCCCGGGGTTCTATTCGGTGTTCATATCCCGCGGGTCGGCGAATGGGTGTTGTTACGCGCGACGCTCCCTAGCGAAGATTTAGGATGCGCAAGACATTACGCTTGTCAGATAGCAAGGGAGAAGAGCAAGAAATAGGGTCAGTCACAGTCCGGTTGGGTAGTGGGCTCCTTTGAAAATCCTTTAGCTTGAACCGCCTAAGCAGGCGTGTCATCGTTCAGGGGCGGCAAAGAAAAAACGTAGAAGCGGCCGGCTGTGGGAAGTGTCTCACTTGGTTGCGCTGCCCAAAGCCGAAGATAGGGGGTTAGAAAGAAGGGCGTAAGCTAGAATCGACTAAGATGGTCACCGCACTCAAGCAGCTAACAGTCTTTCTTGCAGGCGGTATCGAGGTCGCTGCTGCAATCATTGTCGGCTTTGCAGCCATCCAAGCCACCTTACGGGCCTTTCCCCTGCTTATTCCGCGCAGAACCCCATTGGGTGATGAAGTAGAAATGATTCGACTGAGCCTCGGACGCTGGTTAACGCTGGCTATCGAGTTCGAACTTGCCGCAGATATCCTGAGAACCGCCGTAACGCCCACCTGGAATGACATCGGCCAATTGGCGGCCATCGTCGTTCTCCGGACGGTGCTCAATTACTTTCTTCAGAGGGAAGTGAGCAAAGCTGAATCGCGCCGCCAACTGGAATCTCAACAATCGTAAGGTCAAATCAATTTCGAAGTGGCCCACTACCTCCGGTTGACTCTTATAATAGCTGTTATAAGAGGTTATGGATTACAAACAACTTAAAAACATCAGACTAGAGCGGGGCTGGAGTCAACAGGAAGCTGCGAAACGCCTGGGTGTCACTCAAGCCTATCTCTCGATGCTAGAGAATGGACGAAGAAATCCGTCCCATCTTGCACGTAAATTGATGCAAGTTTACGACCTGTCGCCTACTGTGCTTCCGGTTCACGATGTCCGACAAGATGTGACTCCTGATTCTTTGGCCCGTGAGCTTACTGTGTTGGGATACCCCGGTTTTGCTTATCTCCCCCGCGGAGGAACCAAGAGAGCAAATCCGGCCGAATTCTTGCTTACGGCTTTGGCTCAACGCAACCTGGAAGCTCGCGTGGCTGAGGGACTTCCTTGGCTGGTTTTGCGATACCCGGATATGCCCCTTGATTGGCTGGTTCGAGAAGCACGGGCGAACACCCTTCAGAACCGTCTAGGTTTCGTTGTGACCTTGGGAAGACGGGCAGCAGGAAGGGATGATCTTCAACCTTTAGAGCAAACACTTGCTGAAAGCAAGCTTGAGAAGGAAGATTCCTTCTGCAAAGAATTGAATGAGCCAGAGCGCCGATGGCTTCGCGAACACAGTTCGGGAGAAGCAAGACAATGGCATCTGCTGAGTGATTTGCGGCCGGACACGCTTCGTTATGTCGACTGAACTCGCATCCCCGTGGCGAGAATTCTTAGAGGTGCTTGATTCTCTTCTAGACGTGCCGTTCTAGGCCAAAACGACGCGACGCTTGAGTTTTGGATTGAAGCCTACCTCGGAGAGTCTAATAGCTAGCCGATCCGCGGAGTGTTCCGCTGTGGTTGGAGCTGCAGGAATCTCGCGTGGGTTTGTGATCATTCGTGAGAGTTAAGAGGGGAAATATCACTCAGTTTGCACGCCGGCGCGAAAATACCTTTCGCAAGACGCGATCCGCGGCGGCGTTGAGCTCGACCTGGTATTTTCCAGCCGCGCGTCGAGCCTGCTCCATCAGCGAAGGATCGAGCAACAATGCGACACGATCCACGAACGGGCCTGAAGCCGGCGGGCGCGGCACGCGCCGGGCCGATCGCCCGGATTCACGAGACGTGAGTTTCTCGTACAACTCCAGATCGTGCCAGAATTCACGGGCTTCCTCGTCGCTCCAATCAAGGGCCTGGCCCAGCGCCACGAAGAACTCTTCACGAAACAGGTCGAGAAACGGAATCGCGAGTTCCAGACCTGATTCTTTCCTCTTGGACGGCGCTTTGGCGCCTCTCTTTTTCTTCTTTTTCGTTTGCGGCCGCTTCGCGCCGCGCACCGTGACGCTGACCTTCAGCCGGGCGGGCAGCGCCGCTTCGATCCGCAACACGGTCGCCAAAATCGATTCCCGGCGAATCATCTGGAGCTGCTCGCGATAGAAGGCTGGCTGGTCGGCGCGGCCGGGGCGGCGGTTCTCGGCGGCGTAGAGATCGAGAAAGCGCGGCACCATCTCGTTATGATCCAGCGTGGCGAGCAACATTGCGGCGGCTTCGCGCGCACGCACCACAAGTTCTCGGGGGCGATAGGGCATGAGGTGTCCCGCGACGAGAACGGCGCTCGCCGTGGCTATCCACTACGTACGCGATTGCGCGGCGCGTCGCAATAGGAAAGGTTTTTTCATGCGCACAAAAGAAAAGGCCCGGACATTTCTGCCCGGGCCTTCTCATTTTGAGTCTTCTGATCGGTTAGTGCACGGGACCCGCGGCTGGACGATCCTCACCCCGCGGGCCAGCCGTTACAGGCTGGACCGGCTTCTCGAATTTACCCAGTGCGATTTCGAGCGCCTCTTCGACCGTGCGCACGAAATGAATCTGGATGCCTTCGAGCATGTGCGGCTGGAGATCTTCCTGCACGTTCGGCTCGTTTTCCGACGGCAAGATCACCTCGCGGATGCCCGCACGCTTGGCGCCAAGCACCTTCTCTTTCACACCGCCGATCGGCAGCACGATTCCGGAGAGTGAAATCTCACCCGTCATCGCAACGCGCGGCCGGATCGGGCGTCCCGTGAGCAAGCTCACGAGCGCCGTGACCATCGCGATGCCCGCCGACGGCCCGTCCTTCGGAATCGCGCCCGACGGCACGTGAATGTGCAAGTCGAGCTTCCGGAAGAAGTCCGGATCGATTCCGTAGCGATCGGAGTTCGACCGCACCCAGCTCAGCGCCGCACGCATCGACTCCTGCATCACCTCGCCGAGATGTCCGGTCATGGTGAAGCCTTTGCCGCCGCGTGCCTTGCTGGCCTCGATGAAGACGATGTCGCCTCCCACAGGGGTCCAGACGAGTCCAACCGAAACGCCAGGCTGTTTGACGCGCTCCTCGACTTCCTTCTCGAGGCGGAACTTCGGGATGCCAAGAGCCTCGCGAATCACTTCCGGCGTGACGATTAACTTGTCCGTCTTGCCTTCGGCGATGCGCCGCGCCTGCTTACGCACGAGCGTGGCGATCTCGCGTTCGAGATTGCGCACGCCCGCCTCCCGCGTGTAGTGGTGGATCAGGTCGTGCAACGACTCTTCGGAGAACTCAATCTGTTCGCCGAGCGTGATCCCGTGCTCTTTCGTCTGGCGCGGAATCAAGAACCGCTTCGCGATGTGGATCTTTTCCTCCTCGGTGTAGCCGGGGAGTTCGAGAATTTCCATGCGGTCGCGCAGCGGCTCAGGAATCGGGTCGAGCCAGTTCGCGGTCATCACGAAGATGACCTTCGATAGATCGAACGGCACGTCCAGATAGTGGTCGCGGAACGTCGAGTTCTGCTCCGGATCGAGCACCTCCATCAGCGCCGCTGACGGATCGCCGCGGAAATCGCGGCCGAGCTTGTCGACCTCGTCCAGCATGAGGACGGGATCCATCGTCTCGGCTCGGCGAATCCCTTGGATGATCTGGCCCGGCAACGCGCCGATGTAGGTGCGCCGGTGCCCGCGGATTTCCGCCTCATCGTGCATCCCGCCAAGCGAGATGCGCACGAATTTGCGGCCCATCGCGCGAGCGATCGACTTCCCAAGCGAGGTCTTGCCGACGCCCGGAGGCCCAACGAAGCAAAGGATCGGACCCTTCATACCGGGCTGGAGCTTTTTCACCGCGAAATAGTCCAGGATCCGCTGTTTCACCTTTTCGAGGTCGTAGTGGTCCTCGTCGAGGATCTCCTGCGCCTTCGCGATATTGATTTCTCCTTCTCCTGTGCCGGACGTCTTGTTCCATGGAAGCGCCGTCATCCATTCAAGGTACGTGCGCGAAACCATGTATTCGGCCGATGCAGGAGTCATCTTCGCGAGCCTCTTCAGCTCGCGCTCGCACTCCTTTTTCGCATCGGCGGACATCCCCGACTCTTCGACTTTCTTCCGGAGCTCTTCGACTTCCGACTGAGAATCGTCGGATTCGCCGAGTTCCTTCTGAATTGCTTTCATCTGCTCGCGCAGCAGGAATTCGCGCTGGCTCTGATTCACCTGCTCCTGCACCTGGTCGTGAATCTTGTTGCGCAGCTCGAGGACTTCCTTCTCCTTCGAAAGCTCGTTCGTCAACGTCTCGAGACGTTTGCGCACGCTGAAGGTTTCCAGCAGCTCCTGACGCACCATCGTGTTGAGCGAGGGCAGCGTCGCGGCCACAAAATCGGCAAGGCGAGACGGCGAATCAATGTTACTGGCCTCCGTTTGAAGATCGTCGGAAAGCTGCGGCGAGCGCGCCACCACTTCGCGGAAGAGTTCTTGGACGTTGCGCTGAAGCGCCGTCAGTTCCGCATCGGGCTCGTCTTCGAGGTCCGGCTGCGCTTCCACGCGAGCGCGCAGAAACGGCTTTAACCCGATGACTTCGGTCACTCGAATGCGGTTCAAGCCCTCCAGAAACGCCACCACGTTGCCGTTCGGCATGCGGACCATCTTGTGAACCTTGGCGAGTGTGCCGACGCCATGAAGATCCGTGCCAGTTGGCGCCTCGACCCGCGGGTCGAGCTGCGCTACGACGCCAAGCAGCTTCTCGGGCCCTTCAAGAGACTCAAGCAGCGCAAGCGAGCTTTCCCTGCCCACAGGCAGCGGCATCACAGCGCCCGGAAACAGCACCGTGTCGCGCACGGGAAGGACAGCTAATTCGGCTGGAACAGCTTTGATTGATTTGCTCACTTTAACCCCCTCGGGCCTGAGCCCGAATAAACCGCAACAAACTCGTCTGACAGTCCTATCGGCTGTCTCAAAGGTTAGATGCAGAACAAAAGAAAAGGATTTCCATTAATTCGTTTGCTGCTATAAGGAAAGGTGAGTGTATTACGCTAAAGAATTTATTGCAAGTAAATACTGCACTTACAAGGCCTGCTCGGCCTTACTGTAACCTTATAAATATAAGTAACTTGCGGAATTTCAAGAAGGTGCGAGGTAGGAGTCTCTCACGAGCTGTATCGCTGCCTCCTTGGTGGTTACCTTACCGTTGAGCTGTGCCTCCTCCACGGCTTCCAGGATGGCGTGGAACGACGGTCCGGGAGGGAGACCCAAGGCGATTAGGTCAGTTCCGGTGACTAGGCGGGGCGGCCGGACGATCTCCGGCGGGGTCTCGGCAAGGAAGCGCTTCACCAGTTCGTAATTCTCCAGATTTCCGTGGCTGGAGGTGCAATCGAGCCGATGCAGCTCGAGGTGCTCCTCAAACCGGTCGAGCCGGACAAACCGCTTGAGCGTGGCGGGCTTCATTTGAGGAGCGTCTTTGAAACGGAGGTGGTTTGCGACAAGCGCAGCTATCTGGGCGGTATCGTCGTTCGAGAAACGCAGGCGGCGGCAGATCTCCTCGGCCATGCGAGTTCCCACCTCGACGTGCTCGTCAAACCGGATTCGTCCGTTCGGCCCGGCTGGTGGCGTGAACGTGGGAGGCTTGCCCACGTCATGAAGCAACACGCCCCAGGCAAGGGTGGATGAACACTTGGGCTTCAGCATTTCCAGCATCATAAGCGTGTGCGTCCACACGTCGCCCTCGGGATGGAATTGCGGCGGCTGTTCGACGCCCTTCATGCGGGCAATTTCCAGGAGAAGCTCGGGCAGCAGGCGCGTTTCGTCGAGAAGTTCGAAACCGCGACGAGCGGCGCCTTCGGTCAAAATTTTCGTGAGTTCGTCGCGGAGCCGCTCCGCCGAAACTTGGTGAATTTCGTGGCCGAGTTTGGTGATGGCGCTGAAGGTTGCTGACTCGATCGCATATCGAAAGCGCGCCGCAAATCGCACCGCGCGCACCATGCGCAGCTTGTCTTCCTGAAACCGGTCGCTGGCCTTGCCGATCGCGCGAATGATTCCGGCTTGGAGGTCGGCGCGCCCGCCCACCAGATCGATGACGTTGTTCGTTTCCGGATCGAGCAGGAGTGCGTTGATTGTGAAATCGCGGCGGAGCACGTCTTCATCTGCCGTTTTCGAATACACCACGCGATCCGGATGCCGCCCGTCCGAGTATCCAACGTCGGAACGGAACGTCGCGACTTCAACCTGCGTCGAATTACCCGCCCCTGAATCTTCCGTGACGACAATGACGCCGAACCGGGCGCCCACGGCCAGGCTGCGTGGAAAAATCTGCTGAACGCGATCGGGGGTTGCGTCAGTTGAAACATCGTAATCGGCAGGTTCGCGCCCGAGCAAGATGTCGCGCACGCATCCGCCGACGAAGTAGGCCTGATAGCCCGCTTCTCGCAAGGTGCGGCAGACGCTTTCGGCGAAGGCACGGGCAGTCATAGCGGGATTATGCGGGAAAAGCCGGGAGGTTGAAAGTTTAAGACGTCAATCCTAAGTCTTGCTGGCTCGGATCCCAACGGGGGGACGCCCCGGTCGAATCACAGGTTCTTGTTGGGGAGAAATAACCAACTGCTAGAATTACGACCGGTCGGCACGCCGATTTGCAAGACGTCGACACTCGGCTCGACGATCGTTGTCCTTTCGATGCTCCTATTTGCTCTGATCCTGCTTAGGAAGAAGCGACGTACGGTACCAATGGCTCGATCGGAGAGAAGCGGCCGGGTTGCGAGAATGAGGAAGCTTTTGCATCACGGTTCCCCCCAGGAACATGGCTCATGCAGATTTTGCGAAATCGTCGCAGGCAATGGTGAAGCAAAAATTGTGTTCGAAGACTCTATCTCCATTGCATTCCTCGACGAAAGGCCGCTTTTCGAGGGGCACTGTCTGCTGATCACACGAGCTCATTACCAGACTCTTTTGGATCTTCCTCGCGACCTGGTCGGTCCTCTGTTCTTGAACGCGCAACATTTGGCCGAGGCAGTGCAAACCGCGATGAAAGCCGAGGGAACATTTATGGCAATCAACAATATAGTGAGTCAGAGTGTAGCTCATTTCCATATCCACGTCGTGCCTCGACGCAAGGGAGACGGTTTGCGGGGTTTTTTCTGGCCTCGACGACGATACCGGACCGAGAAGGATCTTCTTGCGGTGCAAAAGATTCTGTCTTCTCATTTGCGGTGAAGATGTCTCCTTCGGGCAAGATTCAGTTTTTCCTTTAGGCTTGTATGAAACTCAATGAATACCGCAAGAAGCGCGACTTCGGCGCGACACCGGAGCCGCAGGTTACAGGCAATGCCAAGAAAAAGGGGAATGGATCGCTCATTTACGCTGTACAGAAGCATATGGCCTCGCATCTACACTACGATTTTCGTCTGGAATGGCGCGGCGTGCTCCTCTCTTGGGCCGTGCCCAAGGGCCCCTCGCTCGATCCGGCAGTGAAGCGCCTTGCGATGCAGACCGAAGATCACCCGGTGGAATATGCCGATTTCGAGGGAGTGATTCCCGCGGGTCAATACGGAGCCGGAACCGTGATGCTATGGGACCGGGGAACTTGGCAACCGGAAGACGCCGATGTGGACAGTTCATTGCAAAAGGGGGAGATCAAGTTCACGCTCCAGGGCAAGAAGCTCCAAGGTTCGTGGGTCTTGATTCACACCCGGGGCTTTGGGAAAAATCCTGCTCGATCCACCTGGCTTCTTATCAAGCATCGCGATCAGTATGCATCCACGAAGGATGTGACACAGGACGAGCCGCGCTCGGTTGCGAGCCGGCGTCTTCTTGCGGACATCGCACGGGACGAACGGGGCGACATCGAAAAAGCTTTGAAGGGCGATCCGGCCGGCAAGGTACAACGCGAAACGGGCGCGAAGTCGGCGTCAGGACGCACCAAGCGGACTCGGCGGCAATTATGACGAACCGGATTCCGTTTCAAGTTCAGCCAATGCTTGCGACGCTCGTTTCTGAGCCGTTCGACAAGCCTGGGTGGGTCTACGAGGAGAAATACGACGGCGACAGAATCCTCGCGTACAAAGAAGAGGATCGGATTCGGCTGCTTTCCAGGAATGGGAAAGATCGCACGGACAAGCTCCCTCAGATTGCAGCAGCCATCCGGAATCTCAAACCCGTCACCCTGCTTCTCGATGGCGAGGTTGTTGTGTTTGACAGGAAGAACGTCTCCCGATTTCAGCTTCTTCAGCAGGGCAAGGGCGAACCCGTGTATGCCATCTTTGATTGCCTTTTTCATGATGGCAAGGATCTGCGGCGTGAACCACTGTCCAAGCGACGCGCCATGATGGAGAAATCGATCGGCTCGAGCAAGGTGCTGTTGCCATCTCACAGACTCGCAACCAACGGTCTCGAGGCTTTCCGTATAGCCAAGAGTCGAGGATACGAGGGACTGGTCGCGAAAGATCTTTCCTCTCCTTACGTGGAAGCGCGCTCAACCAAGTGGCTCAAAGTGAAAGTTCACCAGGAAGATGAGTTCGTGATTGCCGGTTATACCGAGCCGGCCGGCTCGCGGCAATATTTCGGCGCTCTTCTCCTCGGCGCTTACGACAAGGGCAAGCTGCACTACGTCGGCAAAGTCGGAACGGGATTCGATCAGGAAACCCTCGCCGCGCTGTACCAGAAATTTCAACCGTTTGTGAGATCGCAACCCGCGCTAGTGGACCCTCCGCGCGAGAAGGGCGTGGTTTTTCTCGCGCCACGGCTCATCGCCCAAATCTCATTCCAGGAATGGACCGCAGATAGAAAGCTCCGCCAGCCGGTTTTCCTGGGCCTGCGCGACGACAAACGTCCCCAGGACGTGCTCTTACCGGAGATCCTCTCGTGAAGAGCACCAAAATGGCCGAATCTGTGTCCGCGAAATTGCCGATCGCCGTATCGCATCCCGACAAGGTTTTTTGGCCCGAAGAAGGCTATACGAAGCTGGACCTAGTTGCCTATTACAACGCGATCTTCCCCAAGCTCTCGGCATATGTTAAGGGTCGCATGCTGTCTCTTGAGCGCTGCCCCGACGGGATGCGGGGCGAGTGCTTCTTTCAAAAGCAGAAACCAAAGGGCATGCCTCCCGGAACGCCAACCATGCGGATTGCGCATGAAGCCGACGCGGGCAAGTTTACCGATTATGTGGTCGGCGGCTCCTTAATCACGCAGCTCGCGCTTGCAAACCTGGGTTGCATTGCCGTGCACGTCATGGCAAGCCGCGCGAGTGCTCCCCGACAGCCTGATTGGATATGTATTGATATTGATCCCGAGTCCGGAAAGTTTGAAGATGCCGCTCGTGCAGGATTACATGTCAATGTGGCCTTCGAGGCCTTGAACTTGGTGTCATATGCCAAGACTTCAGGCAGCCGCGGTATGCATGTCCTGGTGCCGATCCGCACGGGTCCGGATGCGGACGAAGTTCTCGCATTCGCCGAGTCGTTTGTTGCGCGCGTGGCGGCTGCGCACCCGGATCAATTGACCGTCGAGCATTCGGTCGCAGCGCGTGGCGGCCGCGTCTACCTGGATCCATTTCGGAATGGCTTTGGTCAAACCGTGGTGGCACCTTACTCGGTCCGGCGGCGCGAGAAAGCGCCTATCTCGACCCCATTGGAATGGTCCGAAGTGAAGCCCACACTGATCCCTTCTGATTTCAACATGGGCAATTTTGCAATGCGGCTGAAGCGCGCCGACCCCTGGAGTGATTTCTTTAAGAATCGTCAGTCGCTAGAAGACGCCGCCCGATTCCTTAATAAGCTGTAAGTATGCGGTGGATGCTTTGTATAGACGATTATCTCTCCGGCGGCCTCACGAAGCACTTTTTCTGAGCCGGATTGGTAATATGTGGGTGTCCGAGCGGTATCTTCATAAACAAGCGCGACAGGATCTCAAGAAGCGCGTGGCTATTCCGTTTGTGATTACGCCGGAAGGATCCACGATCGCGGGATAAAAGCCTTATCTGAGAGCTGTTATCTTCGAACGACTCCATCAAAATTAGGCGTCGACGCGCAAGACGAGGCACGTGATGTCATCATGCTGGCGCGCATAGCCGACAAAGCTGTTCACTTCCGCCATCACGCGCTTTAGCAACTCGTCAGCGGTTTCCAGAGGTGCGTTCTGAATGCACGGGACAAGCCGCGCCTCGCCGTATTCTTTGCCTTCGTCATCGATCGCTTCGACGAGACCGTCGGTAAAAATAAAGAGCAAATCGGCGGACTGAAGCTGGACGCGTCCGGAAGGATAGGGAACAGCCGTTTCCGTGAAGAGCGGAAGTCCGAACGGCGGCCCACCAATCGAAAGATGCTCGATCTGACCCGAAGCGCGGCGCAGGATTGGATCATTGTGCCCCGCATTGACGTAGACCAATTCGCGCGTCTCAAGATTGACCTCGGCAAGAAATGCTGTGGTAAAGCGGCGTCCTTCGAGGCTGTGGGCGCGGCAATAGCGATCAAGGCCCACGACAACTTCATCGAGGGTCGCGGGCGTCGCCGTGAGTGCCCGCAAGCTGGCCTGAAATGTCGCCATCAGCAGCGCGGCGGGAACGCTCTTCCCAGCCACGTCCGCAACCACCACGAGCAGGGGTGAGACGCTCGAATTCCGCGGTGGCAGCGGGCGAAGAAACGCGTCGTAGTAATCCCCTGCAACCGTGTTTTGAGGCCGCGTGGCAAACGCGAGATCCAGGCCTTCCACGCGCGGCGGACGATCCGGCACGAGCCACTGTTGTATCTCGCGCGCGATCTCGAGATCACGCTTCATAGTCACGCGGTCGGCCAGTTCGACCGCCAGCAGAACGAACAAAATCAGAACGCCGATACCGCCGAACTGAATGCTGAATCCTTTTCCATTGCCGGAGCGAAAGTCGGGCTGGACAACCAGCAGGACGATGGCGATGAGCAAGAGCACGCGCCGGGCCGGCGAAAGCTTCATCAGCATCGCCTGGAACATGGCCCAGACCGAGAGCGCGATCCTCTTGAACTTGCTTTTCTCCCGGCCGATTTCGTCCCAATCAACGTCTCTCGAATACAGGCCGTAACTGGCTTTGGCCTCAGAGAGAAACTGGCCCCAGAGCTGTTCAAGCTCGAGGCCCTCGGTCACGCGCGCCCAAAAGATGCGTAATCGGTGGAAGACTCCGATCTTCGGGCTCTGCGGAGGATGGGACGCGGCGGACATGGGAGCCGTGATTATACGGCAGAGAAGCTACGGGGACAGCACAGGGTCAATCGCGCTCATCGCGGCTGTCGCGGTTTGCAAGCGAGCCGCCGAGCTGAACCTTGGAGAAGCCGAACCGATCGCGCAAGCGGTCCGCTGCGCGGGCCAGACGCTCAAGCTTTTCACGGCGGCCCGGATCGAGGAGATCGAGTTGTCCCGATCCCGAGGAAAACGACGAGAGCGCGACTCCCACGAGTCGCAGCATTGCCTTGCCATTCCACGCGCTGAAAAAGAGTTCTCGGATCGTCCTCAAAAGCACGGTGTCGAGGTCGGAAGGCTCCGAGAGCGTGTGGCTCCGCGTGATCGTCGTGAAATCCGCAAAGCGAACCGTCAGCGTTACGGTGCGTGCGTGAAGCCCCGCGTCGCGCAGGCGCTTTGAAGCCTTTTGGCAAAGGTAGCTGAGCGTGGACTGCAACTGTTCGGGGGCGTTCGTATCCTCGCCAAAAGTCCGGTTGTGGGAAAGCGATTTCGCCTCCGCATCCACGAAGAATTCGTACGAGTCGATTCCGCGCGCCTTGCGATAGAGCGCCTTGCCCCAGCGGCCGAACGATTCCTCCAATCGATCGAGCGTTGGAACCTGCAACTGGGCGACTGTTTCAATGCCGAGGCGCTTCAACGCCGCCTCAGTAACCTTGCCGATTCCGGGAATCCTTCGGACGGGCAGAGGCGCAAGGAACGCCTCTTCGCTGCCGGGCGGTACCCACACGAGTCCGCGGGGCTTGGCCTGCTCACTCGCCACCTTTGCGACGAGTCGCGTCGCGCCGAGGCCGCCCGAACACGGCAGGCCTGTGGTCGCGGTGATCTCGCGAAGGAGCTTGTGCGCGGCCGCGAGCGGAGGCCCGTGCAGCCGCTCGGTGCCGGTGAGGTCGAGATACGCCTCGTCAATCGAAGCCATTTCGACTACGGGCGAGTATCGTGCGAGGATCGCGGCGACGCGATCGCTCCATTCGCCATAGAGTTCGTGGTGGCCGTCGAGAAAAATCGCCTGCGGACAGAGCTTCGCCGCCGTGCGCAGCGGCATGGCCGAGTGAATGCCAAAGCGTCGCGCTTCGTAGCTCGCGGACGACACGACGCCGCGCTGATCTCGTTGCCCTCCCACGACCACAGGCAAGCCCTTCAGATCGGGACGCGCGAGAAGCTCGACCGAGACGAAGAACGCATCCATGTCGATGTGCAGAATCGAGGCCGCCGAATCGGCTGCGTTGGCCGTGGGCGGAGCGTGTTTCGCGCGGAAGTGGGCCAGCTTCGGCATGGCCATGAATATAGCGCCAGAGGCGAATAAAATGCGAATTTTGGAGGCCCTGAATTTTTGGCGATTAGAAAAGCTCTGCGCCCTTTGATTGCAATGACTTGCAGAGGTTTCTATTCGCTGGGTTTGGCGATGGCAATTATCCCTTGACAACAAGTAGCCGTTTTGATACGCTCTAACCATGAAAGTCAAACAGAGCATTCCCAAAGAGTTGCGGTACAGCGTCAAGGACTTCAATGGCGAATTCCCTACAGATGCGGCTTGCTTGGAATACGTCAAAGAGCAACGCTGGCCGGACGGCATGGCTCCGTGCGCGAAGTGCGGCAAGAAAACCAAGCATCATCGCGTGGGCAATCGGACTGCGTATGCGTGCCAGTATTGCGGCAATCACATCTACCCGCTCGCGGGAACCATCTTTGAGAAGTCGAGCACATCGCTCAAGACTTGGTTCTACGCGATGTACCTCATGGGTTCGACTCGCTGCGGTATCTCCGCGAAACAAATTCAGCGCGAGACTGGCGTCACCTACAAGACCGCGTGGCGCATCTTCAAGCAGGTCCGTACTCTGCTTTCGGACGGCGATCTGCAATTGGAGGGGCCGACGGTTGAGGTAGACGAAATGTACTACGGCGGCAAGCGCAAGGGCCAGCACGGGCGTCCGATGCGCGGAGATAAAAAGAAAATTCCTGTAGTGGCAATCGTCCAGCGTGGCGGTCGCGTCGTGGCGAAGGTTATGCCCGATCTGCGAAGCGCGAAAGTGCTACGCGTCATCCGTGACCACGTTACTCCGGGCAGCACTATCTATACCGATGAATACAGCATCTATGATCGAATTAGCCGGATGCAGGCGAAGGATGGAAAACTTGCGCGATTCAATCACAAGCGGATTCGCCATGCTTCCGGCGTGTATGTGATTGGAGACATTCACACCAACACCGTAGAGGGACTTTGGAGCCTGATTAAGCGTGGGATCAGCGGTGTTTACCACTCGGTTTCGCCCGCTTATTTGCAGACCTACTTGGATGAATATACTTTCCGCTACAACTGCAGACACGAAGGAAACCAGCAATTCAGGTCGATTTTGGAGAGGGCTTCGAGGCGGGTGTCCTAACAGCTTTATTGAGAAGCGCGTGGAATGCGTCACGCGTGTAGGGCCGCATTTTCTTACGGCTCTCATCGCGCGGCCTGACTTTTCGCGTTCGCGTCATGTTGTGAGTCTACCATCGGTTTCGATTCCTCGCCATCATGTGTTCTAAACCAGTCGTGGTAAGTAGTCCACTCTGGCTCTGGCTTTGCACAAATGGCCTGCCCAGAAAACATTTTATAAAATCCTTGCTCATCCTCTTTCCCGGTCAAGTGAAGCCACATAAAATAATTGCACAGGTCAGCCATCTGAATGCCAATGGAATCTCTTGAATCCCCAAAATACAAGTCGTCATGAGCGTGCCAAAGACGATTATCAATCGGCGGAATTAATGGACGCGCCTTTCGTAGTGAGCGATAACTGGCGCGCAGCTGATTCTTCAGTTGACCATCTTTGGTGTCATCGGCAATGAACAAACACATATCCTTGAAGTCAACGATTATCGCCCCGTCACGACGTGCATGTTTGCTTCTTGCCCAATCTTCTACGCCGAGGGCACACATGCGGAATGCTACGTCAACAGGACTAGCCGATCCGCCGGGACCTTTTGCTAACTTTTTTCTGTCAACAGCAGCGTATATGTAGGGGAACTTCTCCATCTTCATGCAGGTAAGCAAAACTCTAATAGCGCCAAAACGCTTGTCCTCCTCCATGCCCTCAAATGCACCAGTTCCGTTGTGAAGTTCTGAAGCATGAAACTCTTGGAATTTGTTTTCTATGTCTTCCACAGGGAGCATTTGTTGAATCGCTGTGCTGTGAAGTCCTTCCAGTTGACCAAACGTATCCGGAAAAACAATCACGGCACCAAACATCGCGATAGGACTATGTTTGTCCGTTCCGGCATCATCAAGATATGTTAGGTACACAAAGCACCTCGGATGATCCGAGGATACACTATTTGTCATTACTTGTCACCAAGGGATAGTTCCCTTGGCGATTAGAAGAGATGCCGGCCGCAGCGCAATCGAGCCGCTCAGCCGTTGGCGGGCGCCTGCCCGGTCGCCGGCGGACCGCGTGGCTTCGAGAATCGCCCGCTCTATCTTTCGTGTGTTTCGGTTCCATCATCACAGGATGATGCTAGCAGCGCCGGACACGATTGGAAGGATCAGGTTCCTGTGGACTTTTGTTTTACGGGGCGCGCGGAATCAGGTGCGCTCGGCGGCGATGACGCGCGGGATACCGGCAAGATCGTTTGTGATCCGGATGTCCGCCCATCGCGATTGCGCGGCGAAAATCGCTCGGACATGCTCCGCGGAATTGTAGCCAAGCTCAAGCACGAGAATGCCGCCAGGGCGGAGCAACGCGCCAGCCTGTTCGATTAGCCGAGCGTAGATTTCGCCCCCCGTAGGTCCGCCGAAAAGAGCTGTGTGAGGCTCGTGCTCGCGCACTTCACGTTGGAGTGTAGTCGCTTCGTTGCGAGCAACGTACGGCGGATTGCTGACAATCAAATCGAAGCGGCCTGCCTCGTGTAAGAGACCCTCAAGCGCGTTCGTCTCGAGGAAATCAATGCGACTTAGGACGCCGTGGCGCGCGGCGTTGCGGCGGGCGACTCCGAGAGCGGGCGCGGAAATATCGGTCGCAACGATTTCAGCGTGCGGCAATTCGTGCGCGAGCGCGACGGCGAGACAGCCTGATCCGGTACCCACGTCAGCGATGCGCAGGAGAGCGCTGGGCTCTCCCGTGTCGAGACGGATTTTGATGCCGCGCGCGCCCAACCGTTCCAACGCAACTTCGACGACATGTTCCGTTTCGGGGCGCGGAATCAGGACTGCGGGAGTGACCTCGAATTCCAATCCCCAGAATTCCTGCTTGCCCGTGAGGTATTGCGTTGGTTCGCCTGCCGCGCGGCGCGCAACGAGCGCGAAGTATCTTTCTTCCGCGGCGGGATCGACTGCATCCTCGGAGTGCGTATAGAGCCACGTCCGGTCGCGGCCCAGCGCGTGCATCAGTAGCAACTCGGCAGCGAGCGTGTGGGATGGCACGCGAGCGGCGCGCAGGCGAGAGATTCCCTCTTTTAGGGCCGCGCGAACGTCCATGACACGTCCCACATTCTTAGTTTTGATATCGCTGGACACTGATCACTCGGATTGTCGCACTCATTTCGCCAACCGATGCGCCTCGCTCTAGATTGCCGTCGCGACGACATTCGATCATGCTTCGTCGAGCTCCTGCTTCAGGCGCTCGGATTCGAAGTGCGTGACGAGCGCATCGACGAGCGGACCGAGCTTGCCGTCCATCACCTCGGTGAGTTGATGCGACGTGAAGTTGACGCGATGGTCGGTGACGCGGTTCTGGGGAAAATTGTAGGTGCGAATCTTTTCGGAGCGGTCGCCGGTCTTGATCTGGCCGCGGCGCTCGGCGGCAATGGCGGCGTGCTGCTTTTCCTGCTCCATTTCATACAAGCGCGCACGGAGCACGCGCATGGCCTTGGCGCGATTTTTGATCTGCGATTTCTCGTCCTGCTGCGAGACAACCAGGCCGCTCGGGATGTGCGTGATCCGCACGGCGGAGTAGGTCGTGTTCACGGATTGACCGCCCGGCCCGGAGGAGCAAAACGTGTCGACGCGCAGGTCCTTCGGCTCGATCTTGATGTCGATGTCGTCCGCCTCGGGAAGCACGGCAACGGTCGCCGCGGAAGTGTGGATGCGGCCTTGCTGCTCGGTCGCAGGAACGCGCTGGACCCGATGAACGCCACTCTCATATTTCAGCTTGGAATAGACCTTGTTGCCCTGAATGGCCGCGACAATTTCCTTTACTCCGCCGACGGGTGACGCAGAGCTTTCGAGCACTTCGACGCGCCAGCGCTGCGATTCCGCGTAGCGCGAGTACATCCGGAAAAGCTCCCCGGCGAAGAGAGACGCCTCGTCGCCGCCGGTGCCGGCGCGGATTTCGACGATCACGTTCTTCTCGTCGTTGGGGTCTTTCGGAATGAGCAGCAGCTTCAGCTCCCGCTCGACGTTTTCGCGGCTAGCATCGAGCGCGTGCTGCTCATCGTGCGCCATCTGCTTCATTTCGGCGTCGTCCGATTCCGCGAGCAACTGTTTCGCGCCGTCGATACCCTTCATAATCTCTTTCCACTCGCGGTACTTGGCGACGATCTCGCCCAGCTCGGAATGGGTCTTGGCGAGCTTCTGGTAGCGCGCCGAATCGTCATGAACTTCGGGCGAGGAAAGCTCGTGCGTCATTTCGTCATAACGCGATTCGATCTGCTTCAGTTTTTCAAAAAGCGTCAGTTTTGCCATGGTCGTACACCGGAACAACAAAAGTGGAAAAGGAAAATCGAAAAAACACAAAAATGCGACGGGTCAGCGCCCCGGTTGGGGCGGGAGGAACGGGCTAATGGAAGAAGGCAAACATTGAAATCAGCTTCAAGTATAACTGTTGCTGGGAGGAGCGTCAAACCGACGTACACGTTTGAGGCCAAGTCGCAGTCGCGACTGTGGAGGGCGTCCAGACTAACTTGTATGCGCCGAGGTCAGTGGATTCGAGTGACGTCGAGAGCAGTGATTCCAAGGAAGACACGAAGACGATACAAAGCCCGCGACAGCAGGCAGCTACCTCCCAGAAATCTTTTAACAGTTTATGATTTTATCGCGCGACTGCTTGACGCTGCGCGTGGCGTTGCGCGTATCGACGACCAGCTTGGCGCTGTGGACGATCGCGTCGTAATCGTAGCTTGAATGGTCCGTTGCGATCAGAACACAATCGTACGCGGCAAGGCGGTCGGGCGTCAGCTCAACCGACCGCAGGTTCGAGAAATCGTAGTGGCGCATCTTGAAAAGCGATGGAAAGTAGGGGTCATTGTAGTCGATCAGCGCACCCCGCCCGGTGAGTAGCTCAAGCAATTTCAGCGAGGGCGATTCGCGCAGATCATCCACGTCCTTCTTATAAGCTACGCCAAGGAGCAACACTTTTGAACCCTTGATGCTTTTCTCCCGCTCGTTGAGCGCCGACGCGACCGCATTCACGACATGGTACGGCATCTCCGTGTTGATTTCACCGGCGAGTTCGATGAAGCGAGTCGCAAAATCGTATTCCCGCGCCTTCCATGAGAGATAGTACGGATCCACGGGGATGCAATGCCCGCCAAGCCCAGGTCCGGGATAAAATGGCATGAACCCGAACGGTTTTGTCGCCGCGCTGTCGATCACTTCCCAAATGTCGAGCCCCATCCGCAGGCTGAGCTGCTTCAGCTCGTTTACAAGTGCAATGTTCACGCACCGAAAAATATTTTCGAGCAACTTCACCATTTCGGCGGCGCGCGTCGAACTGACCGGCACCACCTTTGACACAATCTGTGCGTACAGGCCCGCCGCAGCACGACCGCTTGCAGGATTGATTCCACCGACGACTTTCGGAATTTGCGCTAGACCGTACTGCTTGTTGCCGGGATCTTCGCGCTCGGGGGAAAATGCGAGATAGAAATCCGTCGCCACGTCCTTCCCGCTTGCGCCGCCATCGATCGGGCAACGCAGCCCGCCTTGTTCGAGTATCGGCAGGACGAGCTCCTCGGTCGTGCCGGGATACGTCGTGCTCTCGAGCACGATCAGTTGATGCTTTTGGAGGTTCGGCGCAATCGCCTTCGTCGTCTGCTCGACGTAACTCAGGTCCGGCTCACGGCGTTCGTCAAGGGGAGTAGGAACACAGATGAGCACCGCGTCCATGTCGCGCAGGCGCGCAAAGTCCGTGGTGGCATTAAAGCGTTTCGCTTGGAGATGTTCACGGATTTTGGCCGCCGGGATGTGCTGGATATACGACTGGCCGGCGTTGAGTTTGTCGACTTTCGCCTTGTCCAGGTCGAAACCGGTCACTCGGTGGCCTACGTCGGCAAATCGCAGCGCAAGCGGAAGGCCCACGTAGCCGCACCCGATGATGCCGATTCGTACGTTCTTCCCTGCAAAAAAATCAGGCTTGCGCTCCGCGCTCATGTCGCTGTCATCTTTGATCTGGCTAATCCGCCTGGCTGCTACCAGCAGGCGGACTGCAAATTTCGAAGAAACCCACTATAGCAGAATCCGTCGAAGCCCCGAAAAAGCCACGTAATGTTCAGCCTAGGTGCCAATGACCGCATTGCGGCTCGAGCAAGACAGGCATCCGGTTGATCTGATTGCCTTGAGGCTGCCGAAAACATCAAGCGAGAACTTCGGCGACGAGTTTATCGACTTGCTCGGCGATGGCGGGAGCCGAGGTGAGGCCGGGCGACTCGATGCCGATCAACTGCACGACGCGCGAAAACTCGGGATCGCGCTTGATGATGAAGTCGGCCATCCCTTTGCCGTGCTGCTGCACCGACGGCGAAGAAGGAGGAATGAGTTTGGGGCGGATTCCTGAATAGGCCGGAACGAAATCAGAAGGCTCGATGCCGGGCAAGAGGAGTTTTGCGCCCCGGGCGAAGTCTTCGACAGGCTCGCGATCGCTTTCATAATCATTCTTGTCTTCGATGTACCGCGCGGTCGGACCCACCAACACGTTGCCCCACAGCGTTTTCGTGAGATGCACGCCGAGACTAAGTCCTTCCGCATGAGGCAGCGGATATACCAGGCCGCGGACCCAGTCCTGTTTCGCGCGCACGAGTTCACAATATTCGCCTCGCACAGGGTAAATCTTGTGCCGAGCCATACTCGAACCCAGCATCGCAGCGATTTCATCGGCAAAGAGCCCGGCACTGTTGATGACGCACCGCGCTTCGATTTCTCCGGCGTTGCTCGTCACACGGATCGCGCCGGGTAAGCCTTCCAGCCGCTCGACCTTTGCGTGATTGAGGATGTGGGCGCCATTGTCCGTGGCGAGGCGAGCGAAGGCCTTGACGAAATCCTCACTCGAAAGAATGCCGGTGGAGGGAACTTCCAAGGCACAAAAGCCCTCGACATGAGGCTCGCGCGCGCGAATTGCGGCCCGATCGATGATTCGAAGCCCCTCGACGCCGTTTGCGCGGCCATTTTCCATCAGGGCGGTCAGTTCTTTCGCCTCCTCGGCAGATGAAGCCACCACGATTTTCCCGATTTTGCGATGGGGAACTCCGTGCGCCGCACAGAACTCGTGGGCCAGCTGATTTCCGCGGACACAGTGGCGCGCCTTCAGGGAACCGGGAGGATAGTAGATGCCGGAATGAATCACGCCGCTGTTGCGCGTGCTGGTGAGCATGCCAAGCTTGGGGAGAGCTTCCAGCAAGAACACGTCGTCCCAGCGCGCCGAGAGAGCGCGGGCAATTGCGCAGCCTACGACGCCGCCGCCGATTATGACAATGTTTGCGCGATCCATCGTTATTTTGCTGGAGCCTCGGAAGCGGATTTCACCGGCGCTTTGAGGGCCAAGCCCACGTTGATCCAAAGGCTGCCCGCGCACACCACTAAAATCCCAAATCCGATACTTCCAAGCGAAATCGCCCGACCGCCGACGCGAAAGAGCATGATTTCGAACAGCACGGATGGCAGTATGAAGCCTAACGCAACCAGAGCGACTCGGCCCAGGCGTTGCGCGCGCATTTTCCTCCATGTGAACCCCAGCAGGCAGCCTGCAGGGGCGAACACCAACGCATAGAAAATATACTCGTAGCCTTCGAGCTCAGCGGGCTTGATCCTCCGGACTAGCCTGGCGAGGGCGGCCCCGGGACCAAGTTCGTACGTGCGACGGCGTTTCTTTCCATTCATGAAAAGCGAGAGGTTCGAACCGTCATACGAGAACAGAATATCGCGTGCCTGTTTCGCGTCAAATACGTCGGAAATGACCCATGACATCCTGGCACGCTGGATCGTAAGCGGGGTTCGGAACCAGAACACGAGATCGGAGTCTTGCTGCCGGAGTTCCAGATTCGCCGGCCCCGAAACTTTCGAGATGGAAAGGATTCGGGCCTCCGTTCCTTGGACATCCGTGGGCTCACAGACGATGCGGACGGCAAATTGGCCGGTCGTGCGAAAGTCTTCTACCAAACTTGAGACGGCATTACCGGAAGTGAGCCACGAGTCCCTCTCAAAGACGGCCGCGTTCGAATCGATCGACTCTGGGGCCTTACCTGTCCAGGAAAGAGCGGGTAAGAAGTGACGCTCGTCCTGGAATGGCGGGGAGCCAGAGAAGTCGTACGCGGCGAGCGCAGTTGCGTCGAGCGGGCCCGGCACCCCCGCTAAGGTTAGTTTCCGGGCAGCGTCGTCCGGAATAGCGCGATCCCAAAATTCCAGCTCGTGCACTTTTCCCTTCCACGAAGATGCGCCCTGGCCGGAGGCCGCATTGCCGACCACGAGCAGCGCATCCGAGCTCCAATCGCTCAACGCAGTTTCTTGCTGCAATCGCGCAGAAACCGCAAACCACGCGCCGAAATACAATAGAAGTACGATCGCCGTTTTCCTCACCGTGGCGAAAGCGCCGACTGCCCTCTCCCAGCCATTCAGCAATCGGAGCACGGCCAAGCCGCAATATTGAAAAGTGAGGCAGCCGACCACGGCACCAGTCGAATTCGTAACAACGTCTTCCCATCCCGAGTCTCGCTCGGGGATGAAGTATTGCAAGAATTCTATGCTGTACGAAAACAGCGCTCCGGCTGCGAAAGTTAAGGCCAGAGCTGCCATCCGCGACTTCCCTTGCTCCCGAATCTTCCCCGCGAGACCAAATCCGAACGGAAGAAACAGCAGAACGTTGAGGAAATCATCCAACCGCCCGGACTTTCCCGAACCCTCCAGAAGGAATGAAGACGCAGTGGCCAGAACGTGTCTATTGAAGGCAAACCGGAACGGGTAGAGCGTCAGGAAAAGGATTCCAACAATAGCGAGAATGAGGATTCGGTTGGACCAGCGGAATTCCCCGACAGAATCCTCCGAATCGGGCTGTGGACGCGTCGTCATCGGCCGGGTGCTAGATCCTTGCAACCCGTCGTGAGTTTAACACGAGGAAGGTCGCGACCCGTTTTAACGAGAAAACCAGCCTCCCGGTGGTCGCTTCCGTCGAGGCGGCCTGCCACCGGATGGCAGCCCATCATCGCAATTCACTGAAAACACAGAGCAAAGAAGGACAGGTGCAGGGATGGGGCAGGTGCTCGATGTCCGACTGAACAGTCTGCGGCACCTGCCCTTTCTTTGACCCCCTGTCCAGTAGAAAGCAATTCCCGTGAGTCCCTAGACTGATCGTGCCATGCAATCAAACCACGGGAATGACAGCTCCAAAGTTTCGACCCAGAGCGAACGGGGCGGAGTTTTAGCCTTACTCGCCATTTCGCTTATTCTTCTAGCATCTATAAGTCTATCCAGTTGTGCCGGCTATACGACGGCGGCGAGCACAAGCGGAGGCGGGACCACCGGGGATCCTGGCGCGGGCGTTCTAACGCCGTCCTCGAGCAGCATCAGCTTCGGAAGCGTCGCGGTCGGCAGCTCGGCGACCAAGAGCGTGAGCGTTACCAATACCGGAACCGCGACGGTCAACATCTCCGGGGCGACGATTTCAGGGGGCGTATTCACGATTGTAGGCGGCAACCCGTCAAGTTCGATACCAGTTGGCCAGAGCGCAACCGTTCAAGTCCAGTTTGCCCCAACATCCATCACCCCAGCCACGGGCACCCTAACGGTTACGAGCGACGCGTCGAATTCGCCCACCACAATTTCGCTGATCGGCACCGGCACACAACCCATCCTGGCGATTTCTCCGACCTCATTGAATTTCAACAACATTCCTGTGGGACAGACCAGCACCCAGAGCGTGACGCTAACCAACAACGGAAACGTGAATCTCGTCATCAACCTCGCGACGATTTCCGGGGCCGGTTTTACGATGAGTGGGCTTTCACTACCGAAAACTCTCACTGCAACGCAATCTCTGACGTTCAACGTTCAGTTCACGCCAACATCAACAACGGGAGCGACGGGAAACATCGTCTTCACCGACAATGCTCCGGACTCGCCACAGACTCTGACGATGACCGGCAGCGCAGTGGCAACAGGCAGTTCGCTCGGCGCGAATCCAGGCAGCTTCAATTTCAACAACGTCGTGGTCGGGAATAGCAGCACACAGCCAATCACACTAACGAATTCCGGGAACGTCACCATAACAATCAATCAAGTGAGCACCACAGGATCTGGCTTCAGCGCCAGCGGGATTAGCGCGGGACAAACAATTGCGGCAGGCGCTACTGCATCGCTCACGGCCGCCTTCGCTCCTACGGGCACGGGTACTGCTTCCGGGAGCATCACGATCACATCGACGGCGACCAATCCTAGTCTCACCATCTCATTGACGGGGACGGGCACGCAAGCCTCGCTCGCCGCGAGTCCCTCGAGCATCAGCTTCGGAAGCGTTCTCGATGGAAGTACGGCGTCGGTCGCAGTGACGCTGACGAATTCGGGAACAGCCAGCCTGTCAATCTCTGCGAGCAGCGTCACAGGCACGGGCTTTAGTATGAGCGGATTATCGCCGCAGACCCTGACTCCTGGGCAAACCGCCCCCTTCACCGTTACGTTTGGGCCGACATCGCCGGGCAGCGTCACCGGAACCATTTCGATCACAAGCACCGCACCAGGTTCGCCACTCAAAATCAACTTGAGTGGATCCGGAACGGCGACGCAGGCGCAGATGGGGATCAGTCCTTCATCCGTGACCTTCAATAGCGTGAATGTGGGCAGTAACGCAACCCAAAACGTGACGCTGACCAACTCTGGAAACGCAACCCTGAACATCACGGCGGCCACGATCACGGGATCAGGCTACAGCATGAGTTTGACGCCGACGACCATCAGCGCCGGCTCAAATCTCACCTTCACTGTAACGTTTGCGCCAACGTCAGCAGGTAGCGCCCCGGGCAGTATTTCGATCACCAGCAATGCCCCTGTTTCGCCGGCGACTATAGCGTTGAGCGGAACCGGCACTCAGCCTCAGATTTCAGCCACTCCTACCACCGTCAGTTTCGGGACCGTAGCCACCGGAAACAGCAACACGCAACCAATCACGCTGAAGAACAACGGGAACGCGACACTGACGTTCTCTCAGATCACGGTCGCGGGAACCGGCTTCAGCCAATCGGGCCTCAGCACGTCGACCACGATCGCGGCGGGCGGCAGCGCAAGCTTCAACGTCATTTTCACGCCGTCATCGGCGACTACTGTAAACGGTTCCGTCACGTTGACCACGAATGGCACGCCTTCCCCGCTGGTGATCAACCTATCGGGAACCGGATCAGCCGCAACCTTGCTGCTGGGCGCAAGTCCGGCGAGCCTGTCCTTTGGGAACGTGAGTGACGGCAGCACCAGCTCGCTGACCACGTCGCTCACAAACAATGGAAACTCAAACCTCACAATTTCCGGCGTTACGGTGACCGGTGCGGGATTCAGCGCCAGTGGCGTTTCGAACGGCACGGTGCTGACGCCCGGCCAGTCGGCTACGCTGACCGTGACGTTTGCTCCTACGACGGCGGGCGCAGTAGCTGGCGCGAGCGTTAGCATCGCGAGCAATGCGACCAATTCACCCGCAGTGGTCAGTCTGTCGGGCACAGGTACACATTCGGTTTTGCTCCAGTGGAGCGCCAGCTCGACAAGTGGTGTGACGTACAACGTGTTTCGCGGAACTGCCCCAGGAGGGGAAGGAACGACGCCACTGAACTCGTCTCCCGTCTCTGCGACTAGTTATACGGATACGAATGTGGCGTCCGGCCAAGCATACTACTATGTCGTAAAGGCCGTGGATTCGGGCGGGAGCAGCACTCCTTCGAACGAAGCGACAGCGACGCCGTAGATTTCGCTTCGGGGGTTAGAGAGCTAGCAGGTAGACTTTCGTAAGAGGAAACCGAAGGCCGATTAGGGATAACGTGGCATTCGGAACGCTGCAAATATCTGTCCGAGCGGACAGCCCCCCCCCCCTGTCCCAATTGTGTACCTGCGTTCAGTAGTGCCGGATTCGCCTTTCATTCGACAATCCCGTTGTAGGCAAGGGGTTGTCCATCTCTGAGAAATCTCATACGCGCAGAAGTCCTAGCAGTTCTCGCAGCGCTATTTCTTTCCGCTTTCGCCATCTCGCGCTCATAGCCGGCCTTTCCGCGTTAGTTGGTGCGGCCAGCTGCGGTTTGACTGGCACACCGAGCACGGGCGGTTCATCGGGAGGTGGCAGCAGCAATCCTCCGAGTGCGACTCCGTCGGCTGTCCTCTCGCCAAGTTCGACAAACGTGAGCTTCGGGAACGTGGCGATGGGAACATCGACGTCACAACTTGTGACGTTGACCGATACCGGCAATGCGAATCTGATGATCTCTACGGTCTCCGCTACAGGTAGTGGATTCAGTGCGAGCGGGGGATCGAACGTGACCTTGACGCCAAATCAGTCGGCCACAGTATCCGTGTACTTCGAACCTACGGGCGTGGGCGGGGTACAGGGAAGCCTTTCTATTGCCAGCAATGCTTCGAATTCCCCGCTGACAATCGCGTTGTCTGGTACGGGCTTGCAGCAAGCAACCCAAAATTTAGGGACCCTATCAGCCAACACGACGAGCGTGAACTTCGGTAAGGTAGCGGTGGGAACATCAACTGCGCAGCTCGTCACGCTGACTGACACCGGCAACGCCAACGTAACGATCTCGACGATCTCAGCTGCCGGGAGTGGATTCAGCGATAGCGGGGGATCGAACATGACGTTGACGCCAAATCAATCCGTCACGGTTTCGGTAAACTTCGAACCCGCGGGTGTCGGCGGAGTACAAGGAAGCCTATCCATTCCCAGCAACGCTTCGAATTCTCTGCTAACGATTGCGCTCTCTGGTACAGGTTTTCAACATTCAGTAGCCCTCAATTGGCAAGCCAGTGCGTCGCAGGTGGTCGGTTACTTCGTGTATCGCGGGTCGGCGGCTGACAGCCTCTCGAAATTGATTACAACGGCGGATACGTCAACGAGCTACACCGACACCGCGGTGACCGGTGGCCAAACCTACGTGTATGCAGTGACGTCTGTGGATTCGAGCAACGTTGAAAGTGCCCAGTCGGCCCCCCTCACCGTGTCGATACCGAACAATTAGGGCCTCAGCGCAAGATCGGCTACATAACTGCCGGCTATGCATCACTTACTTGGTGGGATCGGGAAAGCCTTCGGAATTCTTCCATCCAGCGTTACAAGAATTGCACCGCTTGTCTTCGGGAGCCTTGAAGTGGCAACTCGGTTTGGGGTCCAGTCTAGAGCCCACTTTTCGCCGCTCCAATTCCCTGCTAACAGGGAAAAATACAGGGAACATGAGGCTTCCGGGAGGGTCCTTGGCGACATAAGTCCTTGTGGAAGAGTAACTCAGTCAAGAGAATGGAGATCGAAACGAATCCGAACAGTGGGGGATCAAGGAAGGATCAGGGACTAAGAATGGCGCCGGCCCACCCTGCAGCAATTCGTGGCCAAGGCTTTCTGAGAACGCGCCATCGTAAATCCTTCGTGCGCTGGCGAGAGGTCTGCCAGCTCAGAAATCTCCACTAACACTCGCGGACTTCAGTCTCGCCAAGTGTCGATCAATAACGCGCAAATGATGCAATTCTTGTGCGGTTCGACTCACGAAGTAGTGCACTTCGATTGGTTAAGGGTGAGTCGAAACCATCATCCTCTAGCTTGATACATTCGATGGACGGCTGTATCGAATTCATGTATTGCTGTTTGAACCAGTCCAACGCCTGAGAGGTTGAGTCGGCCTGGTCATCGTACTCGCCCTTCGGAAAGCTCGTGAGTTCGTGTCGGTATTCGGGAAGCCACGACGCTTTGTCCGGAAAGTGAAGGAAGCCATTTTCGATGGTGCTCGTGACCGAATGCATTCGCATGACTTTGTCCATTGTCGGTTCGTACTTCTGGATCGCGTGCACTCCCTCACTGACCAACTCCTGAATCAACTGTGTGCCTGAAGCCTTGTCTTCGATCAGGATCGTTTGCGGACTGAATGCTTCTGCGTGTTCCCGAACGACGCGCTTTAACTCCGGATACCCAAGGCGTTTGCGAACAACGTGAAGGAGGTAAGCGTGTTTTTCCTTCACACCCCACGTGGTACAGACGCTGTAATCGCTCAGCTCGGCGGGCTTGTTCGCCGTATCCCAGCTTTGAAAGGTCATTTCGAAAGTCGCAGGTAGGGAAGCTTCGGTGTAGATCTTGAACCACTCCGCTTTCACCATTCCGCCACCGAGGGGAGTCGGAGCTTGCTGGTATTGTCCGCCAAAATTGTACTCACCGGGGACTTCGCGGACATGTTTGAGTACCTCGAGCGGCTCTCGCTCCGGATGAAGAGCTTCGCCAGCACACCGCTGAAACCGCCGTGTCCCATAGGGTGATTGAGTGAGATGGGTTTCATCTTCTTCGGCAATGGCGGGGAACCGGATCACTTTCCAGGGTTCAACGCCCAGTACATGGCCCACAAGATCATCCTCGTGCAGTCGCTGCATAATGAGGATGATGCACCCGTTTGTTTTGTTGCTTAAACGGCTGTACAGCGTTTGATCGAACCAGTCATTGACTGCCTTCCGCTGGGTATCGGAGAAAGCGTCATCGGGTTTTAGCGGGTCGTCGATGATGATGAAGTTCGCACCTCTGCCCGTCAGCACGCCACCGGTGGAGGTCGAAAGGCGAAATCCCTGCCGAGTGGTCACGAACTCCTCCACGGCTTGGCGTTGCGGTGACAGTCGAGTTGAAAACAGATCCTGATAGAAGGAACTGTAGAAAAGAGCCCGGCAATCGCCCGATAATTTATTGGCCAGTTCTTGAGCGTAGCTTGCCGCGATGATCTGAGCACTTGGATCGTGACCAAGCACCCAGGCTGGAAACGCGATCGACGTGCAGTGGGATTTGAGCGAGCGGGGAGGAACATTGATGATCAGTCGCTTAGTTTCACCTCGACGGCAGGCTTCGAGTTCCGCCGCTATCTTTTCGATATGCCAGTTCGACAGAAAGGCTGTTGTGGGATTTAGTTCGTGGAAACTGCGCTCGATGAAAGCATTGAAATCCGAGCGTAGCAGCGCATGATATTTACTTGTGGTCGATTTCATCGTTACCCTCCTTAAGGGTCTGTTGAAACCGCTTGAAAATGTTGTTCAGGACTTTTCGGTCTGCTTCTGAGAACTGTGTTCTGGGTTCAACAGCGACTGATTGTTCTTCAGCGGATCTGACGAGTTGGCACAGATACCTAACAGCCTGACCGTCTCCAGAGACTGCATTATTAGCCAACTGCGAGATCGCAGCCTCGAGTTTCGTTTTTACCTTGCGACGACCATTTTCGTTGGTGACTACCTTCTCGCGCAGAGTTCGTTCCAGCACACTTGCCAGGTTGAGGGTTCCTTTGGGCCGCCCCTTGCGATTGCCCGACTGGCCCTTCTTGAATTGCGCATGCTTGGGCGGTCTACCAAAACCTACGTCATACGTTCCGTTGGTGCGGTCTTGCATCATAGGTCGGGCTCCGTTATCCGCGGCACAGCGCGGATGGTCATGCCAAAAAAAAAGGCGAACGCGTGTGCGCCCGCCTTCTGATCTCGGGTGTCATTGCCATGACACCTAGATCCGCCCCGTTATGTAACGCTTGCCCCGCTTCTGGCTCTAGATCCCTTTCGTACTAGAAGCGCAAACCGGTTGGACAACACACCGATTCGCTTCGTACGTTCGACTTCACACTGCGATTGTAATCCGAGAATCCCAAAAATCAAGATACGAATGACTTCGGATTGCGCTGCCCGATTCCTTCGATTGAGACGGTATTTTCGACTAAATCTATTCCTCGCCCGTAAGTAGCCACTCCAATGACTTATCAAATTCTCGACTGAGAGCGAGGAGCACTTCTGCTCCAATTTCTCCCTGACCGTTCTCGACAGTTGACAAATAACCCTGGCTAACTCCAATCCGACGCGCCAAATCTGCCTGTGTCATGTCAAACCCTCTGAGTTCCCTAATTCTCCTCCCAACTACCTTCCAATCGACCGACACAACCTTGGTTCGCATGTTTTTTCTTGACATGATATATGTGCAGATATAAAATATTCCTATAGATATGAGACCCAAAACGCCGCCACGCCAGCAACGTCTAACGTGCAAACGTTTCTCTTTTACATCGCTAAGGCTGCCCATGGCAATGGAAGAAATGTGACTCGAGCTCTCCGCAGGAGCGGGGGGTTGGTCATTCTGCGTTCGATACCAAGGAGGATTCATGAAGAGGAATGTTGTCAGTTTTCGCTCCAACGCAAAGCTCGCGCGTCAACTTTGGGGCGAGCCTTCGCGTGTAGCGCTTCGCGGTCTTCGTGAGCTTACTGCAAGGTATTCTCTCTCGGTAGCTGCGGGCGATCTGCAGTTCTTGGATGGTCGATGGTATGTGACTCACTCCGGACTTTTGCAGCTTGCTTCCAGGAGACGCTGTCGTGGAATCGAGACAATCCTACAAGACCAGTTCTCCGATCTCACGGCGGCTCGTTGGGTTTTCAAAGCTATCGTTCACAAGAGTGGTCTCTCTAGGGTGTTTGTCGGTTACGGCGATGCCGATCCCTCGAATGTGTCGCCGCTCGTCCGAGGTGCCGAGATGCGCGTCGCTGAAACTCGGGCTGTCAACCGAGCTCTCCGGAAGGCTTATGGGATCGGCCTCTGCTCTGTCGACGAGTTGGGTTGGCTTTCCGAACCGTCGAAAGCGTTCCCAGTGTCAGGTACTTCGAACGGTCCTCACAGTTCAAACGGTTCCAATAAAGGTCAGCCACGTCTCCGCGACCAACTCTGCCTTCTGATCCGTCGGTATAAACTCGATCCGACCCTCGTCAAGGCCTATGCCGCTGACTTCTGCGGCACTCACACCCTCAAAGAGGCCAGCCGAGACTTGGTCGAATCCTTCATCTCCCACATTGCGGTGTCAGCAAAGGAAGACCTCGATGGCCTGATCTGCAAGCTCAATTCCTATTCCCAACCGGTGGAGGTGAAGCAATGAAACGCAATATCCCGGGTCTTCATTCGCATCAGCAGGATGGTGACCATCCCCTCGAAGGCCTGTTCCTCGTGCGTGTCGAATGGGCCTCCTACCGCTGGCATCCACAAAAGTCTTTCCTGCTTGTCCGATTCGTTGTGCTGGAACCTGAGTCTTTCGGGCGCCGATCCTTCTCGGGCCGACTTTATTGCACCGAACGCGCTCTCTGGAAACTCAATTGGTTCCTCCGCGACTTCGGCTATGACATGGAATTACTCAGCCAGGATCAGATGGATGAAAAGGCTTTGATCAATCTTCGGGGTGTCGTCAGGACCACACACGTAACCCTGAACGGCCACACCTTTCAAAATCTGGAAGCCTTCGCGCCAGCCGCCGAGTGGGAAGAACTCTCCCATTCAGAGGCCGACGCCACTCACGTAGAGGAACGTCGATGACTTTCAGCTTCACCCAGATCAGCCATTACCTGCGCTGCCCCCGCAGCTATCGCTACCGATATCTCGATGGCTGGCGCGAGAAAGACACTCGAGCAGCCATGGTCTTTGGCCGCTGCTTTGAAAAGGCTCTCGGCGCTTACTTCGAACAACGGGACTGCACCGCGGCACTGTTCAAGGAATGGTCTGCTTTCCGCGACACTCCGTTTGAATACCGGAAGGGAGAATCCTGGGATCGGCTCCTTCACCAAGGAGTCCACCTTCTAGAAACGTTCGTACGGGATGAGCGGGTTTGTATCCGGCGCCCTAATGAGAGCCTTCAGCTTAAGATCACTCGGTCCCTCGAGCGAGGCAACGATTTCGTTTCCTATATTGACGCGATTGGTGAACTCGATGGCAAGCGCTGCCTGATCGACTGGAAGACTACGACCAGCCGCTATTCAGAAGAGCCTGACGGGCTTCTGTCCCTCGATCCGCAGCTCATCTGCTATTCCTGGGTTAGTGGCATCCCGGATGTTGCCTTTGTCGTGTTCGTCCGGAAGCAGGTACCCGAGATCCAATACCTGAAGGCCACGATCTCAGACGAACAGCGCCGGGAATTTGGCCGTATAGTTGATGCGACCATCCATCAGCTCGAGTCCGGGCATTTCGCCTCGCACAGCGGTATACGTTTCCCCCAGAACGGCTGTGTCAGCTGCCCTCATCTGGGCCTGTGTCTTGGTAACCAGCAACTGATTGAAACGAACCTGATCCGTCGGCCGGGAGCAAACGATCTTGATTGGCTTGACGAGCTTGTGGACTAACAAGGTACCGATGGCGCCGAATCTCGATCGACGGCGAGCTCTGCTTGTCCTCGACAAGATCGACGAGATTCTCGCCTGGGAGAATACGAAGGAACAGGAGCGCGATGTGCGCTTTGTCGAGTTGGGGCAGTATCTTTGCGAAGTTCGGGCGGGGCAGTACTGGAGGCTGGAAAACCTGAAATCGTTTGATGAGTTCCTTGAGAAACGCTTCCCTGAATCACGACGGAAGGCCTACTACCTGATGGCCATTCACGAGAATCTGACGAAGATACCGAAGCAACGGCTTCGCGAAATAGGCTGGCGTAAGGCGGCAGAGATGGTGAAAGTGGCCCGGCACGAGGGGGAACAGTTCGATTGTGCACCCTGGGTGCACAAGGCCAAGGAACTGCCCAGGGAGGAGTTCAAGCGCGAAGTCGAGCGACACCTCACCGGCAAAGAGTCAGAGCCATGGGAAATGATCTATTTCAAGGTGTACAAGAGCCAGCTTCCGGTTATCGAGCAGGCCCTTGAAACGGCAGGTCTAATGCTGGGAAGCGATAAATCGCGAGGCTACATCCTGGAGATGATTTGCGCCGACTTTCTTGCGGGCGCGAACCTTGAAGCTGGGGATCCAGACGCACTGGTAATTTCGTTGCAGCGGCTTTTCGATTTACTACCACCGCCCAAACAGAAAGAATTCATAGAGCGCGCACACATATGACACCCCTTCCTTGGGCCAGACGCCCGCGGCTGCGGCTCGATGAGCTCTCGTACAAGCAGCTGTGCGAAAGGGTACTCCGACGAGATGGATGGCGTTGCCAACGCTGTGGTTCTCTGCGAAACCTTCAGGTTCATCATATTCGTTCGCGCAGTTTGCTCGGGGATGATGCAGAGGAAAATCTCATCACTCTATGCGCTCAGTGTCACACACAAACCCATCTAATCCGATAGTCCCTCTTCCCCGAGCGCATAATCAGAGGCGCATAGCGCTAAGTTTCCCATTCCTGGGACAGAACTGCAGCGCTGTCCTGCCGACAGAAGCAGACCGCCAAGGCCTTTTCAAAGCACCAGTTAGAGATCACGGTAGCCCGGATGTCCCGCTCCCTCCAGCCGTCGAGGTAGCGGTGTCGACAGCTGCGAGGGCAGCGCAAATATAGGGTGATTTGAGATGGCGCACCTGGGAGCCCACTCTGCGCTGGGCCCTTGTGCTTGGCATACTGTTGGCCTTCGACTTAACCCACATTTCCGAAATGAAGGCATTCCAGCGAGCCTGCGGGTGCTATCTTTCATCAGTAACTATGCGGATCTAAACGCAGCGAAGACGCCTCGGATGTCCACACCCGATGGGTGAGAAGCAAAATCAGTCCTTTCAGCTCTCGTTCAATACTTCCTTGAAGGTCGATTTCCAAGGGTCCCGAGTGATTTCCGACGGTGGTCTGATTCGCGAGTTGGATGAGCGACTGGGCCTGGACAAGCTCATCCAGGAACAATTGAGCGACTCGCGACAAGGCTTGAATAAGCAGTTCACGTTGACCGATCTGCTCCGGCAATCGGTCTACAGCCGCTTGGCGGGTTATGAGGACCTCAACGACGCCGAACGACTGGCAGCCGACCCTACCTTCCGATTGATCAGTTCGCAGAGGATCTGGGACCGAGGCGCAGCGCTGACCTCGACCTTGCACTGGTTCGAGACGGAACTGTTGACCAAGGAAGAGAATCTGATCGGGCTGATGGCGTTGAACCGGGAGACGCTGGGGCAGGCTGAGTCTCTCGACGGCTCCGACCGCGTCGTGCTCGACATGGACTCCAGCGAGAGTCCGGTTCATGGTGAGCAGGAGGGCAGCGCCTACAACGGGCACTTTGAGTCGGTCTGCTACCACCCTCTGTTTCTGTTCAATCGTCACGGGGACTGCTTGGGGGCGAAGCTGCGTCCGGGCAATGTGCACAGCGCCGAAGACCGGGATCAGTTGCTGTTACCTGAGATCGAGCGCCAACAGGCGGAGGGCAAGGAGGTTGCCTTTCGTGCGGACGCGGCCTTTGCCAAACCGGAGATCTACGAAGCGCTGGAGGAGCGCGGCGTGAAGTATGCCATCCGCACACCAGCTAACGAGAACCTGGAGCGGCACATTGCGGAATTGCTGACGCGGCCTGCGGGAAGACCGAGCCACAAGCCAGTGGTCTGGTACAAAAACTTTCTCTACCAAGCGGCCAGTTCGAAAACGGCGCGACGGGTGGTGGCGAAGGTGGAGTTCCACTTCGGGGAACTGTTCCCGCGAGTCGGCTTCATCGTCATCGTCACAAATCTGAGCCTGCCGAGCCGGGCGATAGTGCGCTTCTACAATAAACGGGGCACGGCCGAGCAATGGATCAAGGAAGGCAAACAGGCGACGCATTGGACGCGCCTGTCGTGCCATCGGTTTCGCGCGAACGAGGTCAGGTTGCAACTCAGCCTGCTAGCGTACAACCTTGGCAACCTGTGGCGACGGCTAGTGCTGCCGAAAAGAATCGACACCTGGTCGCTGACGAGCGCAGCAGCGGTTGGTAAAGACCGGTGGGCGCCTGGTGAAGCATGCGCAGTATTACTGGCTGATGTTGGCGGAGGGTCATCTAACCCGACGCCTATTCAGCACGATGCTCCGGCGGATCTGGGCGCTGCCGGTCCCAACAGGCTGAACGCGCGTCAAACGAAGCTGCTGGGGAAAAAGGGCTCAGGGCATGGAGTGGTGTCCCAAGAGACGCCTCGGAACGGGAGTTTCAGCCGGTTGCATATCGACACGAGTCCGCCTCAATGGCTCCCGGAGTGAAAGCTGATGCGACGAAGAACAATTTACTTCATTTGTAAGGGCCTCGGGTGTACAAGGGTAGCCATCCGGCAGGTCAAAATGAAAATCCCGGCTCAGAGCTCTTTCTGTTCGTCTTCAGCACCCATGAGAGTAAGAAGGCGCATTTGGTAGCTACGATTTCGGGCTAAGCGCACCCATGGTTGTTTCCTTCGAGCGGCTGCGAT